>Ga0193751_1000027_pt1 | contig 129970 bp, 117 predicted proteins | sample L1c2metaG_FD_143050 | JGI IMG/M metagenome (GOLD analysis project Ga0193751, IMG submission 143050) | Soil microbial communities from a riparian zone of the East river system, Colorado, United States - L1c2 | ecosystem: Environmental > Terrestrial > Soil > Riparian zone | place: USA: East... | reverse complement strand
GTTCGCCCTCGGCCATGCCCTCTCGATCCGGGACAAGGTGTTGATCATCGGCGCGACGTTCGTGCTGGCGTACCTCTCCACGCGGTTCATCGAGAACCCGATCCGCTACGGCCGCGCCTCGACCGTCTCCGAGCGAGCGCCCATCCGAACGGCGGCCTGGGGCGCCGTCGGAATGGCCGCGGTCCTGGCAATCTCGGTCAGCGGCCTTGCCGTCGCCGAGGGCCACCGCGCGTCGAACGCCCAGCAGGCCGCCAGGATCACCGCCCAGCACCCGAACTGCCTCGGAGCCATGGCAATCGAGAACGCGACCGAGTGTCGTGGGGTCGTCCCGGCCGCCGCGCTCGTACCGGATCCCGCCGATGCGGCCACCGACACCTTCAATCGGCCGGACTGCTGGGCGACCGTGGACTCCGGGGACCTGCACGTCTGTTCGCTGGGCCCTGCGGATGCATCGGTGCGGCTCATGGCCATCGGCGACTCGCACAGCAACGACCTCCTGGTGGCCTACCAGGCGATCGCCGACCTGAATCACTGGCGGATCGACGTCGCGGGCCACAACGGCTGCTACTGGACGCTGGCGGTCCAGCAGAAACCGGCCCAGGCCATGGTCGACGGGTGCGAGCAGTGGAAGGCCAGCCTGCTCACCTGGATCGACGCGCGGCCGGCCTACGACGCCATCCTCGTCACGAACGCCCGGAACGGCTTCAACGTGACCCCGAAGCCTGGGCAGAGCCTGATGGCCGCGACCGTCGACGGTCTCGTCCGGGCGTGGGCCACCCAGACGTTGCGGGGGACCCGGATCATCGCGATCCGGGACAACCCCGCGATGCGCTCGGATGTCGTGACCTGCGTCGTCGAGCATCCCACGGACGCGAACGCGCGCTGCTCGTCGCCCCAGGCGACCGCGGTCGGATCGACCGATCCGCTGGTCCAGGCGGTGCAGAAGACCGAGAACGCCCGCCTCATCGACCTGACCGGGATCTACTGCCCGGGCGGGGTATGCCTCCCGGTGATCGGCAACGTCGTCATCTATGCGAACAGGGATCACGTCACGGCGACCTGGGTCATCTCGCTCGTGTCGATCCTCTCGACCCGGATCACCGCGGCCCTGACGCCGTGACGCTCGCCGGCCGCCCCGAGGTCGGGCAACCCATCCCGCAGGACCGCCTCCGGAACTTCTCGATCATCGCCCACATCGACCACGGCAAGTCGACCCTGGCCGACCGGCTGCTCGAGGTCACCCATACCGTCGAGGGCCGTCAGATGATGAGCCAGGTCCTGGATTCGATGGACCTAGAGCGCGAGAAGGGCATCACGATCAAGGCCCGGGCCGTGCGCCTCGAGTACACCGCCCGCGACGGCCTGACCTACGGCCTGAACCTCATCGACACCCCCGGCCATGTCGACTTCAGCTACGAGGTCAGCCGCAGCCTCCAGGCCTGCGAGGGCGCGATCCTCGTCGTCGACGCGGCCCAGGGCATCGAGGCCCAGACGCTCGCGAACGTCCACCTCGCCCTCCGCGAGAACCTCACGATCGTCCCGGTCATCAACAAGATCGACCTGCCGTCGGCCCAGCCCGAAGTCGTGATGGAGGAGCTCGAGACCGTCCTCGCGATCCCGCGTGAGGAGGTCATCCTCGCCTCGGCCAAGGAGGGGACCGGGATCGAGGACATCCTCGAGGCAATCGTCACCCGAGTGCCGCCGCCCCAGGGCGACCCCGAGGAGCCGCTCCAGGGCCTCGTCTTCGACTCGCACTACGACCCGTACAAGGGCGTCATCGTGTATGTCCGGCTCGCCGCCGGGACGCTCCACGACCACGACCGCATCCGGCTGATGGCCTCCGGCGCCGAGGCGGACCTCCTGGAGCTCGGCGTGTTCCGCCCCCAGCTCGTGCCGGTGCAGGCGCTCGTCGCGGGCGAGGTCGGCTACGTGGCGACGGGCCTCAAGAACGTCCGCGAGGCCCAGGTCGGCGACACGCTGACGACGGTCGATCGACCCGCGCCTGAGCCGCTCCCGGGCTACCAGGCCGCCAAGAGCCTCGTGTTCGCCGGCATCTATCCGGTCGCCGGGGAGGACTACCCGGAGCTACGCGAGGCGATCGAGAAGCTCCACCTCAACGACGCGTCCTTCACGTACGAGCCCGAGAGCTCGGTGGCGCTCGGTTTCGGGTTTCGATGCGGGTTCCTGGGGCTGCTCCACATGGAGATCGTCCAGGAGCGGCTCGAGCGGGAGTTCGATCTCGACCTCATCGCGAGCGCCCCGTCGGTCGAGTACGAGGTCACGCTCACGAACGGCCGCGGCGTCGTGAAGGTCGACAACCCGGCGAAGCTGCCGGCCATCGATCAGGTCGAGGCGATCGCGGAGCCCTGGGTGAACGCCTCGATCGTCACCCCGTCGAGCTACATCGGTCCGCTGATGGAGCTGTCGACGAGCCGCCGCGGTGCGTTCATCGGCCTCGAGTACATCGATCCCGTCCGGGTCCTCATGCACTTCGAGTTGCCGCTGGCGGAGCTCATCGTCGACTACTACGACCAGCTCAAGACCCGGACCGCGGGCTACGCCTCGCTCGACTACGAGGAGATCGGCTATCGCCCCGGCGATCTGGTCAAGCTCGATGTCCTGGTCAACGCCGAGCCCGTCGATGCCCTGTCGACGATCGTCGCCCGCGAGAAGGCGCCCGCCGTCGGCCGCGTCCTCACCGCGCGGCTGAAGGAGCTCATTCCGCGCCAGATGTTCGAGATCCCGATCCAGGCCGCCGTCGGCAGTCACGTGATCGCGCGGGAAACGGTCCGCGCGCTGCGGAAGAACGTGCTGGCCAAGTGCTACGGTGGCGACATCACCCGGAAGCGCAAGCTCCTCGAGAAGCAGAAAGAGGGCAAGCGCCGGATGAAGCGCGTCGGGTCGGTGGAGATCCCGCAGGAGGCCTTCCTCGCGATCCTCCGCACCGACGAGACCTAGCCAGCATCGCGAGCGTTCCGAGAGCCCGTCGGCTAGTCCAGTTCGCCAGTCCCGTACCGTGGGAGCCCACCCGCAAGCCGCGCCATCGATGGAGTGGGGATGGAATCGACGCTTCGAATCCTCGTCGCGCTCGCCCTGACCGGGCTGCTGATCCTGCTGCGCCTCGATGCCGAGCGATTCGGCGCCGCCGAATACGACGAACCGACGGCTGGTGTCAGCTGGGCGCGCGGCTGGGGTCGACGTCTCGCCTGGTATGCCCTGGGGCTCGGCCTCATCGCGGCGATCATCTTCATCCACCCGACCCCCTCGACCGATCTGCGGCTCGCGGTGGGTGATCGCGCCGGCGGAATCATCCTCGGGATCTTCCTCGGCCTCGCGGGCGTAGCCCAGGCCGTCGCCCTGGCGTGGTTCCACTACCGCCGGATCCGGCTCCCCGATCCGGCGATGTACCCGGGCGCGATCTCCAACGAGATCCTCACGGCGTTCATCGACGAAGCGACCTTTCGCGGGGCCGTCCTCGGCTTCCTCCTGTGGGGCGGCGTCGATCCGAACCTCGCGATCCTCGCCCAGGCGTTCGGCTACACCCTCGCAACGCGGATGGGAGCGCCGGGACGCGATCGCTACATGTTCGTGCTGACGCTCGCGATCGGGATCCTGACGGGCTGGGCGACGGTCGCAACGCACGGCATCGCGGCCGCATTCCTGGGCCACGCGATCACCCGCATCGCCGTCTTCCTCGTGACCGGTCACGCCGGCCAGCCCGCGCCTCGAGGCCGCGAAGCGGAGGACATCGATCGCCATCACCGCGCCCCGCCGCCGGACGGCTGGTCGCCGGTCGAGCGCACGCGCTAGGGCCATCCGCCATCCCGGCTCTCGCGCCACCGGAGGCGCTCTACGTCCACGTGCCGTACTGCGTCTCGATCTGCCCGTACTGCGACTTCGTCGTGGTCGCGGGCGCCGCCACGCGCGGCCCACGCAACTCGATCGCACGCTTCGTCGCTGCCGTGACGGCCGAGTTGGAGCTGCGCGCCGACGCGCTCGACGAGCGGTTCGGGCCGTCAGGTTCGGACGACCGACCGGCGCTCGAGAGCCTGTACTTCGGCGGTGGCACGCCGAGCCTCCTGCCCGCGGACGTGATCGCGGTGCTCATCGACCTCGTCCGGCGGCGCTATGGGCTGGTGCCCGGCGCCGAGGTGACCCTCGAGGCGAATCCCGGGCCCGACGAGCGCGGCGACGCCCTTGCCCTCCGGCCCGCCGGCGTGACGCGCCTGTCGATCGGCGCCCAGTCGATGCTCGACGCCGAGCTGCGCGGCCTCGGCCGACGGCATCGCGCCTCGGACGTCGCAGCAGCGCTGGGAGCGGCACGCGAGGCTGGCATCGGGTCCGTGAGCCTCGACCTGCTGTACGACGTGCCCGGTTCGTCGATCGACGACTTCGCGGCCAGCCTCGACGCGGCGATGGCACTTCAGCCGGACCACGTCTCCCTCTACGCACTGTCGCTCGACGACCCAAGCGCGGAGGGCCTGACCGGACCACTCGGCGACCACCTCCCAACGACCTCCGGCGCACGACGGTGGCGGGAGCGAGCCCGCGCGGAGCAGGACGACGACCGGGCGGCGGCGATGTACGAGCTCGCGGCGGGACGCCTCGCGACCGCCGGCTTCCGTGGCTACGAGATCAGCAACTGGGCCCGAATCGGCCATGAGAGCCGGCACAACCTCGCCTACTGGCAGCGCCGGCCGCACGAGGCGGTCGGACCGGGCGCGCACGCCTTCGACGGGCGCGAACGCCGCTGGAACGCCGCGCGGCTGGGGCCGTACCTCGCTGCGCTGGTGCCCGAGGACCCCGAGGTGCCTCCCGGGCTGCCGCCTGGCGCGAGCGAACCAGTCGATGAAGCCGCAGCCGCCGCCGAGGCGACGATCCTCGAGCTCCGGCTCGACACCGGCATCGATGCTGCTGCGGGCCTCCGTGGCCCATTCGCGACTCACTTGGTGTGGGCGCTGGACGTCGGCCTCCTGGCCCCGGCGGGGGAGGGCCGGCTCGCGCTCACGACTCGCGGCCGCCTCCTTTCGAACGAGCTGTTCGCTCGCCTCGTCTGACGCGGCGCCGTCGAGATCGCCCAGCCCGGCACCAACTCGACGCAACGTCGTCTCGTCCGTTGACACTCCGGCGCCACGTCGGTACGATGCGGACATCGTCGTTAGCACTCTGGCAGGGAGAGTGCTAACCAACCGATCGGGACGGCGTGGCGGGCAGCCGCAAGGTCCCGGCGCAACGCAGGAGACAGGGCTTGGTGCGTCGCATTCGCCGCTCCATCGGCCCGCTGGACCTTCGCTCCCAGGCGATCCTTCGGGCAGTCATCGAGGACTACGTCGCCACCGCCGTGCCGGTGGGCAGCCAGGCGCTGGTGCAGCGCTATCGACTCGGCGTGTCCAGCGCCACCGTGCGCAACGTCCTCGCAGAGCTCGAGCTCGAGGGCTTCCTGACCCATCCCCACACGAGCGCCGGTCGGATCCCGACCGACGAGGGCTATCGCTGGTACGTCGAGTCGATCATCGAGTCGGCCCTGATGCCGGACGTCAACCAGCTGATGATCCGCCACCAGTTCGGCCAGGTGGAGTACGCGAGCGAGCAGTGGTTCCGTCTCGCGGCGTCCACGATCGCGTCCCTGACGCGCGCCGCCGGCATCGCGACGCCGGCCAAGCCGCCGGCCGCACGCGTCCGCCGGATCGACCTCGTCTCGATCAACGATCGCCTCGCGAGCCTCGTCATCGTCCTGCGCGAGGGCTCGATCAAGCAGTCCCTCGTCACGCTCGCCACGAGCGAGGACCAGACCGACCTCATGCTCGCATCGGGTGTCGTCAACGAGCTCGTCGCGGGTCGCACCGCGAGCCAGGCGGAGGCGGCGTTCCGCGGCCTCGATCCGGCCCTGCCGCACTCGGGCCTGATCGGCCGAGTCGGGGAGCGGATCATCCGGACCCTCCGCGAGTACGACACGGACTCCGTCGAGGAGGTCTTCAGCGACGGCCTCCTGAACGTCATGGGCGCCCCCGAGTTCGCCCAGAGCGAGAAGCTCCGGCGAGTCTTCTCGGCGCTCGAAAATCGGGCCTATCTCGGTGAGCTCGTCGGCCGCGTGGCCGCGAGTGGCGCCGTGAACGTCTTCATCGGCCACGAGAACATCGCTCCGGACATGCGCGAGGTCGCGCTCGTGCTCGCGCCGTACGGCCGCCCAGGTCGCGCCGTCGGCGTCGTCGGTGTCCTCGGGCCGACTCGGATGGCGTACCACGAGGCGATCGGCACCGTCCGCTTCGTCTCCGGGCTCATGAACGAGCTCGTCGACCACCTCTACGACTGACCGTCCTCAGCAGCGCAGGTAGCCATGGATCCCATCGACCGCTTCCGCCGACCACCCACCCGGGCCCACGTCCATCCCGTCCGGCGCACCCGCGCCGACGAGCGCATGGAGTCGATCGACATCTCGCCGGCCAAGCTTGCCGCCGAGATCGAGCGGCTCACGCGGGAGCGAGACGCGGCACTCCGGCGGGTGCGCGACCTCGAGGCGAAGGCCGCCAAGGGAGCTGACGGCGCCGACGGCGCCACCGGTGCGCCGGCGCCCAGGGCCACCGGCACGGCAGCCGCGGAGCACGCCGCGGCCGAGGCCGCCATCAAGGCCCGCGACGAGTACCTCACAGCGCTCCAGCGCGAGCGCGCCGAGTTCCTCAACTTCAAGCGCCGCACCGCCGAGGAGCGCGAGGCCAGCCTCGGGCTCGCGGCCGAAGGCCTGATCCGGAAGGTCCTCTCGCTCGCCGACGACTTCGACCTCGCGATCGAGAACCGCCCGGAGAGCCACGCCGACGACCCCTGGGTCGAGGGCATCGCGGCCATCGATCGGAAGCTCCGGCTGCTCCTCGACAGCGAGGGCGTGGTCCCGATCGAGGCGTCCCGCGGGGCGCCGTTCGATCCCCGGGAGCACGAGGCCGTTGCCAACGTGCCGGACTCGGGCCTGCCCGAGGGCCACGTCGTCGAGGAGCTCCGACGGGGCTATCGCCTGCGCGACCGCGTCATCCGGCCGGCCCTCGTGGCCGTGTCGCAGGCCGGCGACGAGACGACCGACCCCTCGGAATCCGCCACCGAACCACAGATCCACTGAACGCAGACGCAGGCAACAGGAGACACACCACCATGGGAAAGATCATCGGCATCGACCTCGGCACGACCAACTCGGTCGTCGCGGTCATGGAAGGCGGCGAGCCGACCGTCATCGCCTCGGCCGAGGGTGGCCGGACGGTGCCGTCCGTCGTGGCCTTCACGAAGACCGGTGAGCGGCTCGTCGGCCAGCTGGCCAAGCGCCAGTCGGTCACGAACCCCGGCAACACGGTCTACTCGATCAAGCGCTTCATGGGCCGCCGCTGGGACGACCCGGAGGTCAAGCACAGCAAGGAGCTCGTCCCCTACGAGGTCGTGAAGGACCCGAAGAGCGACGGCGTCCTCGTCAAGGTCTCCGACGGCAAGACCTACTCGCCGCCCGAGATCAGCGCGATGATCCTCCAGAAGCTCAAGGCCGATGCCGAGGCGTACCTCGGCGAGAAGGTCATCGAGGCGGTCATCACCGTCCCGGCCTACTTCGACGACACCCAGCGCCAAGCGACGAAGGACGCCGGCCGGATCGCCGGTCTCGACGTCAAGCGGATCATCAACGAGCCCACCGCGTCGGCCCTGGCCTACGGCCTCGACAAGAAGCACGACGAGAAGATCGCCGTGTACGACCTCGGCGGCGGCACGTTCGACATCTCGATCCTGGAGCTCGGGGATGGCGTCTTCGAGGTCAAGGCCACCAACGGCGACACCCACCTCGGTGGCGACGACTTCGACCAGCGAGTCATCGACTGGCTTCTCGCCGAGTTCAAGAAGGACCAGGGCATCGACCTCTCGAAGGACCCCCAGGCGCTCCAGCGCCTCAAGGAGGCCGCCGAGAAGGCCAAGATCGAGCTGTCCTCGACGATGTCGACCGAGATCAACCTGCCGTATGTCACGGCCGATGCCTCGGGCCCGAAGCATCTCGTCATGACCCTCAGCCGGGCCAAGCTCGAGGACCTTGTCAAGGACCTTGTCCAGCAGACCAAGGGCCCGGTCAACGCGGCCCTCAAGGACTCCGGCCTCAAGGCCTCGGACATCGACGAGGTCATCCTCGTCGGCGGCATGACCCGCATGCCGGCGGTCCAGGAGCTGGTCAAAAGCCTCTTCGGCAAGGAGCCCCACAAGGGCGTCAACCCGGACGAGGTCGTCGCGATCGGCGCGGCGATCCAGGCCGGCGTCCTCGCCGGCGAGGTCAAGGACGTCCTGCTCCTCGACGTCACGCCGCTGTCGCTGGGCATCGAGACCCTCGGTGGCGTCATGACGAAGCTCATCGAGCGCAACACGACCATTCCGACCTCGAAGTCGCAGGTCTTCTCGACCGCCTCGGACAACCAGTCCCAGGTCGAGATCCACGTCCTCCAGGGCGAGCGCGACTTCGCCCAGGACAACAAGACCCTCGGGCGCTTCATCCTCGACGGCATCCCGCCGGCCCCACGCGGCATCCCCCAGGTCGAGGTCACCTTCGACATCGACGCCAACGGGATCCTCGACGTGAAGGCCAAGGACCGTGCCACCGGCAAGGAGCAGCAGGTCCGGATCACCGCCTCGTCGATGCTGTCGAAGGACGACGTCGACAAGATGGTCCGGGACGCCGAGACGCACGCGGTCGAGGACAAGCAGCGGCGCGAGGAGGTCGAGACCCGCAACCAGGCGGAGCAGCTCACCTACCAGGCCGAGCGCACCCTCTCCGACCTCGGCGACAAGGTCGCGGCCGAGGATCGGGCCCAGGTGGAGCGCGAGGTCGAGGCGCTGCGCGAGGCCCTGAAGGGCTCCGACATGGAGGCCGTGAAGTCCAGCGTCTCCGCCCTGACCGCGACGCTCTCGCGCGTGGCCACCGCCGCCTACCAGGCCGCGGCGGCCGCGGAAGGCTCGAGTCGCGGCGGCGGCGCGGGCGGCGACGCCGGTGACGGCACCGACGGAGCCGGGGAAAGTGGCGGCTCGGGCGGCGCGGGCGACGAGGCCGGCGACGGCAGTGGCGGCGCGGCCGGCGAGGGTGAGGGTGAGCCGGCCGGCGCCGGCGCCCGCTCCCGCGGGGACGGCGGCGCCTCCGGCTCGACCGACGAGACTGTCGAGGGCGAGTTCAAGGAGGTCTAGCCTCCCGATCGCTCTCGCACCCGAAGCGGCGGCCCTTCTTGAGGGCCGCCGCTTTGATTCGCGGCCGACGGCTGGCTCTGCGGCCAGATTTGCCCGCCGATCCATCCCCGCTTATGCGGGTCGGGCCGGACGGGGCGGATCGAGGCGACAGCCGGTAGGATTCCCGCTCCAATGTCGAGCCCCGCCACGTCCAGGCAGCTGAACGTACCGAGCCCTTCCGGCGAGGCGCTCATCCACGCCCGCGGGCTGACGAAGCGGTTCGGGGAGTTCACGGCGGTCGACGCGATCGACTTCGAGGTTCAGCCGGGCGAGGCCTTCGGGTTCCTCGGCCCGAACGGGGCTGGCAAGACCTCGACGATGCGGATGATCGGCTGCGTGTCCCCGGTAACCGCAGGCGAGCTGCGAGTCCTGGGCATGGACCCGGCCGCGGACGGCCCACGGATCCGGGCGAAGATCGGCGTCGTCCCGCAGCAGGACACGCTCGACACCGAGCTGACGGTCCTCGACAACCTCGTCATCTACGGCCGGTACTTCGGTCTCGAGCGGTCCGAGGCCAAGAAGCGCGCGGCCGAGCTCCTCGACTTCGTGCAGCTGACCGACCGGGCGAAGGACCAGGTCGAGCCGCTGTCGGGCGGCATGAAGCGCCGCCTCTCGATTGCCCGGTCGCTCGTCAACCAGCCGGCCCTGATGCTCCTCGACGAACCCACGACCGGCCTCGATCCGCAGGCCCGCCATCTGCTCTGGGATCGGCTCTACCGGCTCAAGCAGCGTGGCGTGACGCTCGTCCTCACCACCCACTACATGGACGAGGCCGAGCAGCTCTGCGACCGCCTGGTCGTCATGGACAAGGCGAAGATCGTGGCCGAGGGCTCGCCCCGCCAGCTCATCGAGCGCTACTCGACCCGCGATGTCACGGAGCTCCGCTTCGATCCCGAGACGCGCGACCGGCTCGATGGCCAGCTCGCCGCCGCGCTCCAGGGCCTCGCCGAGCGGATCGAGACATTGCCTGACCGAGTGTTGCTCTATACAGATGACGGTGAGGCGGCGGTGGCGGCCGCCCACGATCGAGGCCTGCGACCCGAGACGGTCCTCGTCCGGCGATCGACGCTCGAGGACGTCTTCCTCCGCCTGACCGGCCGGAGCCTCATCGAATGACGGCCGGAGCCGCTGGCGGCCGGCGCCCCGGGGCGGGAGCAACCAGCGCGGCGGGCGCGCCGGGCGACGAGTTCTTCGGTCAGGGCTGGGCCGGCGGCGGCTCCTCGGGCGACTCGATGCTCACCCGGGTCAGTCGAGCCTACGAGCACCAGGCCCTGCTGTACCGGCGGACCTGGCGCGGCTCGATCTTCAACTCGTTCTTTTCGCCGACGATGTTCCTGCTCGCGATGGGCGTCGGCCTCGGGTCGTACATCGATCGCGGCACGGGCTCCGCGACGGGCGGCGTCTCGTACCTCGCGTTCATCGCTCCCGGGCTGCTCGCGGCCACCGTGATGCAGACCGCGACGTTCGAGGCGACCTTCCCGATCATCGCCGGCTTCGTGTGGGTCAAGCGCTACCACGCCATGTACGCAAGCCCGATCGGGCCGCGCGAGATCGCCCTCGCCCAACTGGCGTGGACGGCGACACGAATAACGATCGTCGGCGCGATCTTCGTGCTGGTAACGCTGCTGTTCGGGGCGATTCGGTCGCCGCTCATCATCTTCGCGATCCCCGTCGCGACGCTGACCGGCCTCGCATTCGCCACCCCGATCGCGGCCTACGCCGCCACCCAGCGGACGATGAACAAGTTCAGCTACATCTTCCGGTTCGCGATCACGCCGCTCTTCCTGTTCAGCGGCACGTTCTTCCCGGTCGAGCAGCTACCGGCCGTCATCCAGCCGATCGCCTGGGTCACGCCGCTGTATCACGGCGTCGCGCTGTGCCGGGCGCTTGCGCTCGGGACGATTGGGGCCGATCCCGGCGCCGCGCTCCTCCACCTCGCGGTCTTGCTCGGCTTCTCGATCGTGGGACTCGTCCTGGCGCTCCGGACGTTCGAGGGGCGGCTCGCCACGTGAGCGGACACGGGAGCGCGAGATGAGCGCGGCATGACATCACCGGCCCGTAGCCTCGCCACGATCATCGCCCTCGGTCGGGTCATCCCGCCCGGGACGCTCGGCACGCGCCGCGCGCGCTACCTCTTCGAGCGCAGCGTCTACCTCTACCGCCGCCAGTGGCTGATGATCGCCTCGGGCTTCCTCGAGCCCCTGTTCTACCTGGTCGCGGTCGGCTACGGGGTCGGAGCGCTCGTCGGGACGCTGCCCGGCCCGAACGGCCAGCCGATTCCGTACCAGGTGTTCGTGGCGCCGGCCCTGCTGGGCTCATCGATGATGAACGGCGCGATCACCGAGGTCATGTTCAACGCCTACGGCAAGCTCCGCTGGGAGAAGGTTTACGACGCGGTGCTCGCGACGCCGCTCGGGGTGGGGGACATTGCGCTCGGCGAGATCGTTTGGGCGATCTTCCGAGGCGGCCTGTACGCCGTCGGGTTCGTGTGCGTCATGGCGGTCCTCGGCCTGATCCGCTCGCCGCTGGCGATCGTGACGATCCCGGCCGCGCTGCTCGAGGGCTTCGCGTTCGCTGCGGCGGGCCTCGCCGCCACGACGTTCGTGCGGGGCTGGCAGGACTTCGACCTCATCCAGGTCGTGCTCCAGCCGCTCTTCCTCTTCTCGGGCACGTTCTTCCCGCTCGATCTCTACCCCGAGCCGCTCCGGATCATCGTCCAGCTCACGCCGCTGTACCACGCCGTCGCGCTCTTGCGCTCCCTCTCGCTCGGCGTGCTCGATGCCGGGCTGGTCGTCCACGTCGTGTACCTCGCCGCGATGGGCCTCATCGGCCTCGTCATCGTGTCGCGCCGCCTCGACAAGCTGCTCCTCCGATAGGCGAGCGCTTGGCGCCGGACGGGCTTGGGGCCGAGGCCGGGCGAACGGCCGAGTCAGGCTCAGCCCCAGAGGCGAGACGAGCCGCGCTGGCCGGCCTCGACCACGACATCGTCGGCTGCTTCCGCTGCCCGCGTCTCGTCGCCTGGCGGGAGCTGGTGGCGCGCGAGAAGGTCGCGCGCTTCCGCGACGAGCCGTACTGGGGCCGGCCATTGCCGGGCTTCGGCGACCCGGACGCCCGGATCTTCATCCTCGGCCTCGCGCCTGCGGCGCACGGCGGCAACCGGACCGGGCGGGTGTTCACCGGCGACGCGAGCGGCGACTTCCTGTGGGCGGCGCTCCATCGGGCCGGGCTCGCCGACCGGCCATCGAGCCGACGAGCGGACGATGGACTCACGCTGACCGACGTCCGAATCGGCGCGGCGGTGCGCTGCGCTCCACCGGCGAACAAGCCAACCATCGACGAGCGCGACAACTGCGCGCCGTACCTCCTCCGCGAGCTCTCGGCCCTCGACCGGGTCCGGGTCGTCGTCGCGCTCGGCCAGTTCGGCTGGGACGCCGCCCTCCGGGCCCTGGCGGCGTTGGGCGTGCGGATCCCGAGTCCGAAGCCGCGGTTCGGCCATCTCGCCGAGGTGGACCTGCGAGCCGCGGGTGGGCCCGACGCCCGGCGTTGGCACCTCCTGGGCAGCTATCACCCGAGCCAGCAGAACACGTTCACCGGCCGCCTCACGGCGGCGATGTTCGATGCGGTCATCGAGCGCGCCGTGATCCTCGCCGCGGAGTGGCGCGCCGGCGCTCCCGCGCCGAGTCGCTCCCGCTCAGGCGGCCAGCCAGCGCTCCACGTAGCGATCGAGCCGATCGAAGACCACGCCCTCGAGGGCCTTCACCTCGGCGATGAAGCGCTCGAGCATGGCCATCCGATGGCCCCGGCCGATGCACTCGGGATGCATCGTCACGGTGAGAAGCCCGCCTGGCGCGTGGTCGTAGGCGTAGTGCAGCTCCCCCGACCAGATCTCGAGGACCCGTGACGGCGCCGAGAGGGCATCGCGACCCGTGGCGGGCGCGGGCTCGAAGAACGGCCAGTCATCGAGCGCCCAGTAGACCGGGACCTCGACGAGCTTGCCCTCGCGCCCGAATGTCGTCGGGCCGACCGGCGAGTGCTGGTCACCGTGGCGGACCCGATAGAGCCGGTAGTCCTCGGCCATCAGCGATGAGTCGTAGGTGAAGCCGAGGTCCTCGACGAGCCGGAGGGTGTCCGCGCCGAGCGCCCAGTACGGGGCCCGATGGCCACGTGGTGCGGCACCGGTCACGGAGCGGATCTTCTCGGCGCAGCGGCCGAGGATCTCGGCCTGCTCATCGCCGCGAATCGCCGAGAAGTCCTCGTGATACCAGCCATGGCTGGCGATCTCGTTGTCACCCTCGAGGATCGCCTCGGTCGACGCGGGGAACGTCTCGAGCGAGTGGCCCGGCATGAACCACGTCGCCGGGATCGACTCGCGCCGCAGGAGCTCGAGGATCCGCGGGATCCCGACCCGCGGCCCGAACTCGCCATGCGACAGCTTGACCGGCGGATCGCCGCGCCGAACGGCGTCGGACATCGCGTCGCCGTCGAAGGTCAGGGCAACCGTGAGGCGCGGGGCGGCGGGGCTCATGCTCGGATCCTAGCCCTCGCGAGGCGAGGCCACGGCCGGGTCGGCCCCATAGACTGTCGCGTGCATGGCCCGGACTGACTACTACACGACCCTCGGCGTCGAGCGGGGCGCCACCGACGCCGATATCAAGAAGGCGTATCGGCGGCTTGCCCAGAAATGGCACCCGGACGTCAACACCGACGCCGAGGCCGCCGAGCGGTTCAAGGAGCTGAGCGAGGCTTACCAGGTCCTCTCCGACTCGGACCGGCGACAGCGCTACGACCTCTTCGGGGCTGCGGGGGTCGAGGCGGACGTCGCGGCCGGGTTCGGCGGCTTTGCCGACATCTTCGATGCGTTCTTCGGCGGCGCGAGCGGGGCGGCCCGGCGCGGCCGCCCGCCGACCGGCTCCGATCTTCGCTACGACCTCCGGATCACGTTCGAGGAGGCGATCCTCGGGACCGAGAAGGAGATCGAGTTCCCGATCCTCGGGCGCTGCGAGACGTGCAACGGCAGCGGCGCGAACCCCGGCACCGAGGCGACCACCTGTCCTCAGTGCAACGGCCGCGGCGAGGTCCGAGCGGTTCGCCAGACGATGCTCGGCCAGATGGTCAACGTGACGACCTGCCCGCGCTGCCATGGCGAGGGCAAGATCGTGGAGACGCCGTGCGAGACGTGCCGCGGCGAGGGTCGAACCGAGCGCCGGCGAACGATCCGGGTCGCCATCCCCGCCGGGATCGACGAGGGCCACCAGATCCGGCTCTCGAACGAGGGCGAGGCCGGGCCGCGCGGCGGTCCCCCGGGCAGCCTCTATGTCGCGGTCCACGTCGCCCCTCATCCGAGCCTCCGCCGCGAGGGCACCGAGCTCGTCTTCGAGGCCCGGATCGGGCTCGCCCAGGCGGCGCTGGGGACACGGATCGAGGTGCCGACGGTCGAGGGCACGGAAGAGGTGGAGATCCGGGCCGGGACCCAGCCCGGCACCGAGGTCCGTCTCCGCGGGCGCGGCGTGCCGCACCTCCGGCGCCCGGGCAGCCGTGGCGACCTCCACGTGGTCGTGGACGTCGCCGTGCCGACGAAGCTCAGCCGCACCGAGCGGGAGGCGCTCCAGGCGTATGCCCGGGCGGCGGACGAGCCCGTTGCCGACGGAGCCGGACTCTTCGATCGCGTTCGCGACAAGCTCGCTTGAGTCGCTCCCGGCCGGGGACGGCGGTGTCCGGGACCTGGCTGGAGCTCGCCGTCGAGGCGGATCCGGAGGCGGTCGAGGCGGTCAGCGAGATCCTGGGTCGCGTCGCGAGCGGCGGGACGAGCGTCGAGCCGGCGTTCGAGCTCGTCGAGGAGGGGCTGGCGGCGCGCCTCGATGCGACCAGGCCAGCGACGATTCGCGCCTACGTGCCGGCCCGCGAGCCCGCGGCGGTGGCTGCGGCCGTGCGCGAGGTCGACGAGGCGCTCGGGCACCTTCGCGCGTTCGACCTCCGCCCGATCGGCGAGCTGCGGACGCGAATCGTCGACGAGGCCGACTGGGCCGAAGCGTGGAAGGTCCACTTCCCGGTGCTGCGGATCGGGCGACGGATCGTCATCAAGCCGACGTGGCGGCGCCACCGCGCTGCGCCGGGGGAGATCGTCCTCGCGCTCGACCCGGGGATGGCCTTCGGGACCGGTCTCCACCCCACGACCCGGCTCTGCCTCGTCGGCCTGGAGTCGCTCTCAGACGCCCGCACGCTCACGGGAGCGCGAGTCGTCGACGTCGGTTGCGGCTCCGGGATCCTGTCGATCGCCGCCGCCCGGCTCGGAGCGTCGGACGTCCTGGCGCTGGACATCGATCCGATCGCCGTCGAGGCGGCCGCGGCGAACGCCCGCCGGAACCGGCTCGGGGGCGTGATTCGGACGGGCCTTGGCAGCGTCCCGACGGGCGAACCGCCCGCCGATCTCGTCCTCGCGAACCTCATCGCCTCGCTCCTCATCCGGCTCGCGGGCGAGCTCGCGGGGACGGTCCGTCCAGGCGGCCGGTGGCTGGCCTCGGGCATCTTCCGCGACCGCGAGCCCGAGGTGGTCGCCGCCTTCGCGGCCGTCGGCCTCGAGACGACCGATCGCTGGGCCGAGGAGGACTGGGTCGCGGTCGCCGGCCCGGGCCCGATCGCGGGCCGACGGCCGATTGCCGGCGAGCCCGTGGCCCGCCCCTACAATCCGACCCGATGACCGTCCGGCTCGCGAAGAAGCCCCAGCTGTCGTGAGCAACCGCCGTCCGCGGGACCCGAACTGCCTCTTTTGCCGGATCGTCGCGGGTGAGCTGCCCTCGACGAAGGTCGCCGAGACCGACGACCTGCTCGCGATTCGCGACATCGCGCCGCGGGCGCCGACCCACGTCCTGATCCTCGCCCGGGACCACATCCCGTCGGCCGCCGACCTCGATGCCGCGGACGGCCCAATGCTCGGGCGAACATTCGAGCTCGCGGCCTCGATCGCCCGCGACGAGGGGATCGCCGAGGCCGGATATCGAATCGTGACCAACGTGGGGGAGTGGGGCGGCCAGACCGTCCCGCATCTCCACTTCCACCTCATGGGCGGCCGGTCGATGTCGTGGCCGCCGGGCTGATGACCCGCCGCTCCGTGCCCGCGCTCGCCGCGGCGCTCGCCGCGGCGATGCTGGCCGGGGCGATGCTCGCCGCGTGTGCCGCACCGCGGCGCGCCCCAACCTACCCGCCGGCCGACACCACGCCGGCGCCGGCGGGCAGCCAGACCGATGCGGCTCGAGCGCTCGTCATCGGGGCCCTCACCAGCGCCGGGCTCGCGGCCGGCGATCCGGGCCAGCCGTACAAGCCACCGGAGGGACCGTGGTTCGCCGCAGCGCCCCGAACGGTCGTCCAGATCACGGTTCCAGGCGAGACGGCGCCGCGGTTCATCGTCCTGTACGCCTTCAGCTCGTCGGCCGACGCCGCGTCCGCCGCTGCCGATCAGGCGACCTATGTCTCGCGGGGTGCCGGCAAGCCCTACTTCGTGCTCGATACGCGGTTCACGATCCGGCTGCTTGGGCCCGTCGCGCTGTTCTTCGCCTGGTCGCCGTCGAACGCCGACCCCCGGACGATGGACGTGGAGACGGCGCTCGACACCATCGGTACCGCGGTGGCCATTCCCAACTGAGGGCCCCGCTCGGAGCCCCCGCCCGGGCACCGGACAGCAATCCGACTGTTGCGCCGCCTTAGCGGACCGCCAGGGGCACCTCGACGGCGGCCCACGCCCGGATCCGGTCGCGCTTCACCTTGAGCGTGTGCGTCCGGGGGAAATCGGCCTCGGGCCAGAGCCGCCAGCCGGCGATCCGCTGGTTCGGCCCGAGGTGGCCATTGGCCTCGCGGACCGCCGCATCGATCGTGGCCCGGAGATCGTCGGGTGGCGCGGCCGGGTCGAAGCCGAGCGCCTCGCCCGCTCGTGGCAGAGCGTGCGACCCGGGCGCGAGGAGGATCGCCTCGATCCGACCGGGCCGCGTCTCGATGACGACCGAATCGCGGATCCCGGCGATCCGGAGGGCGTTCTCGATGTCCTCGGGATACACGTTGAAGCCGTTTGGCAGCACGATGATGTCCTTCTTGCGGCCAGAGAGGATCAGCCGGCCTGCCGCGTCGAGGTGGCCGATGTCGCCGCTCCGATACCAGCCGTCGGCGGTGTAGGCCTCGGCCGTCCGGACCGGGTCGTCCCAGTAGCCCTTGAAGAGCGTCGGACCCCGGAACTGGACCTCGCCGTCCTCGGCGATCCGCATCTCGATGCCCTCCGGCGGCCGGCCGACGGTGCCAAGCCCGTGGTCGTCGAGCGTCGTGCACGAGCCCGTCCCGGTCTCGCTCGCGCCGTAGCCCTGGAGGACCGTGACACCGAGGTCCTCCCAGGCCTGCTGGATGGCGGGCGGCAGGAATGCGCCGGCCGACACGAACAGGCGGAGGCCGCCGCCGATCCGCTGATGGACGCTTCGGAACAGCAGCCGCCGCAGGCCCATTGGCAGGCGGCGGGCGATCCGGCGCAGCCGATCGAACGCCGCGCGGCGACCCGACCGGTCGACCTCCCGCTCGATGGCGCTCCAGAACAGGTCCAGCGCCTGCGGCACCAGGATCATCGACGTGACCCGCTGGCCGCGCATCGCCTCGAAGATGACCCGCGGGCTCAGGCTGCGGACGTAGAGCACGCTGGCCCCGACCGAGAGGGCATAGAACAGCGCCACCGCCTGCTCGAGGAGGTGCGAGAGCGGCAGGATCGAGACGATCCGGTGCTCGAGGCGCGGGATGATCCGGTGGAAGCTCTCGATCGAGGCGACGACGTTGTCATGGGCGAGCATCACGCCCTTTGGCGAGCCGGTCGTGCCGGACGTGAAGATCAACTCCCAGATGTCCTCGGCCGCAGGCCGCTGCGCCGCCGCGAGCGTGGCCTCCCAATCGGCGGGAAACGACGCGTCGGGCTCGGCCGTGAGGTCATCGACCGTCGAGGTGGGGAAGCGCTCGAGGTGCGCCTCGCGTGGGTCCGGCGCGTCGCGCCCTGCCCCGATCACCAGGTGCTTCGCCCCCGACGTCGCCACGACGCCATCGATCGCGTCGGCCGACATCCGAAGGTCGAGCGGCACGAGGATCAGGCGCGCCCGGATCGCCCCGAAGTAAACCGCCGCGAGGGCTGGCGTGGAGCCCGACCAGGTCAGGAGCCGATCGCCGGGCTTCAGGCCGAGTGCCTCGAGCCGCCACGTCGCGATCCGGGATCGCCGCTCCAGCTCGCGGTACGACCAGCGGTCCGCCGTGCCGTCGTCCCGCCACAGGCCGAGGGCCGGCCGGTCGCCGTAGCGGGCGACGGCCTCGTCGAGGAGGTCGAGCAGGGTCAGCATCGCCGGCCATCGTCCCATGCGGGAGTTGCTTCGTATGTGCTACTTTGCGGTAGCACATTTATCGGCCGCAGGCTGTCACGCCGGAGGCGGGCACGATGACGAGCACGCGGGTCGCGATCACCGGCGCCTTCGGCTACACGGGCCGGGCGCTCGCCGAGCGGCTCCTCGAGGACGGCCGGGACGTCGTGACCCTGAGCCGTCGTTCCGGCGCCGGCGACCCGCTCGCCGGCCGGATCGAGGTCCGGCCGTTCGATGCCGACCACGCGGCCCTCGTCGCGAGCCTCGCCGGCGTCGACACCCTCTTCAACACGTACTGGATCCGCTTCCCCCGCGGCGGCGCCACGTTCGAGGGTGCGGTCGCCCGCTCGGCCGCCCTGCTCGCGGCGGCGCGCGAGGCCGGCGTGCGGCGGCTCGTGCATGTCAGCGTCGTCGGCGCTGCACCGGACGCGCCGACGCCGTACGTTCGAGCCAAGGCCGCGCTCGAGGCGGTCGTGCGGTCCTCGGGTCTCGCGTGGTCCATCGTCCGGCCGACCCTGACGTTCGGCCGCGAGGACATCCTGTTCAACAACCTGGCCTGGGCGCTGCGGCGCCTGCCGGTCTACGGCATTCCCGGGCGCGGGAGCTACCGCGTCCAGCCGGTCCACGTCGACGACGTCGCGCGGATCTGCATCGAGGCCGCGGCGGGCGAACCCGGCACCGTCGTGGACGCGGCCGGGCCAGACACGCTCGAATACCGCCGTCTCGTGGGCATGATCCGGAGCGCCGTCGGCAGCCGGTCGGCGATCGTGCCGATGCCGGCGCCGGTGGTGCTCCTGGCGGCCCGAGCCCTGGGCCTCGTCGTTCGCGACGTCGTCCTGACGCCCGACGAGGTCCGCGAGCTGACCTCGAGCTTCCTGACCTCCGCCGCGCCGCCGCTGGGGCGGATCTCGGTCTCGACCTGGATCGCCGAGCACGGCGATTCGCTTGGCCGACGCTGGTCGAGCGAGCTCGCCCGGAACTACGGCCCCTCGAGCACGGATCGGTGACAGGCTCGAAGGGAGCCGCTACACTCCGGCGGCCCCAGCGGGCTTGACCGCGGGACCGCACCGTGCTCGTCGGGCCACGAGCCCGGATCGCCGCGAGATGAACGGCCCGAGGGGGTGAATCCGGGATTGGCAGAAGTCCGAGTTGGTGAGAACGAGACGTTCGAAAGTGCCCTGCGTCGCTTCAACAAGAAGATCCAGCAGTCCGGCATCCTCGCCGAGGCTCGCCGTCGCGAGCACTACGAGAAGCCGAGCGTGAAGCGAAAGCGCAAGGAAGCCAAGCGCAAGAAGAACGCGCGAACGCCGCAGGGCTGATCGGACGGCGGCGAGCCTGCTGCGCAGGCCGACCGCCTCGGGGCTGACCGCCCAGGTGCCGAACCCGTGACCCTTCGCCAGCGCCTCAAGGACGACATCACGGCCGCCATGCGGTCGGGTGAGGCCCTGCGCCGCGACACCCTCCGGATGGCCGAGAACGCCATCTACAACGCCGAGAAGCGCGACCGCCGGACGTTCGGCGACGACGAGGTCGCGGCCGCCATCGCGAAGGAGGTCAAGACCCGGCGCGAGTCGGTCGAGGCCTTCCGCGCCGGCAACCGCGAGGACCTCGCTGCCAAGGAGGAAGCCGAGATCGAGATCCTCGGCGCCTACCTGCCGGCCCAGCTGAGCGACGCCGAGTTGGAAACCCTCGTCACCGAGGCCATCGCCGCTACCGGCGCGGCGTCGCCGCGCGACATGGGCAAGGCGATGGGCTGGCTCTCGCCACGCACCCGCGGCCGGGCCGACGGTCGCCGCGTCAGCGAGGCCGTGTCACGCCACCTCGCCGGGAGCGCCTCGTGACCGCGGCCGTCGCGACCCGCAGCGACGACATCCTGCCGGGCCGGCGCGACCTCCTGCGCCTGGCCGTCACGGCCGGGGCGCTGATCCTCGCGATGACGGCGATCCTCGGGGTCGACCTCTCGCCCCGGCTCGACCTCCAGGTCGGCGACCTCGCGCCGACGGACATCAAGGCGCCCAAGGCCATCTCCTTCACGAATCCCATCCTCACGGCGCAGGCCCAGCAGGCGGCCCGCGATGCCGTGCCGTTCCAGTACGACTTCACGTCGGAACGGGCGATCGCGATCTCCACCGAGCAGCTCGCAGCCTTCGGCCAGCGGGTCCTGCCGCTCGACACCGCCTTCGAGACGGCGACCGCGGCAGCCCAGCGCCAGCAGATCCTCAACGATGCCCTGCCCGACCTGACGGTCGAGGCGCGGACGACCCTCCTCAGCCTGGACGCGACGCGTTGGACCGCCGTGCGGACGGAGGCCTCGCGGATCCTCGATGTCACCGAGCGGACCGAGCTCCGCGATACCGAGGTGGCCGAGACCCGGCTCCACCTGACCGAGCGGATGGCCGGCGGCCTGTCCGACAGCGAGCGCCAGCTCGCTGCCGAGCTCATCGCGCCGCTGCTCGTCCCGAACAGCTCGTTCAGCCAGGACCTCACGAACCAGAAGAAGGACGACGCGGCCGGGGCCGTCGCGCCGGTCATCGACCGGTTCGTGCAGGGCGAGGTCATCGTCCGGGCGGGTACGAAGCTCGCCGACGTCGACCTGGCCCGGATCCACGCCCTCGGGCTGGATGTCGCGGCGCCGGACGTCGCCGGGGTCGGCGGCTGGTTCCTGCTCACCGGCCTCCTGGTGATGCTCCTGCTCGGCTGGATCTGGCGATTCCGGCGGGCGTTCTGGCATCGCAGCAACGTCCTGCTCCTGCTTGCCCTCCTGATCGTCATCGCGACCTTCGCGGTCAAGCTCACCGCGGGTCGCGCCGCCATGCCGTTCGCCCTCCCCGTGGCGGGCATCGCCATCCTCGTGACGGTCCTGCTCGATGCCGAGATCGCGGTGATCGTCACCGCCGTCGTGGCAATCATCACCGGGGCGGTGAACGGCCCCTCCCTCGAGCTCGGGACGTACGTCCTGCTCGGCGGCTTCGCGGGGATCCTTGCCATCCGCCGTGGTGATCGGCTGGCGACGTTCATCCAGGCCGGCGCGGCGGTCTTCGTCGCACAGGCCCTCGTGGTGACCGCGTTCTCGCTCCTCGGCGAGCGCGATCCCACCGGCGTGGCGCAGCTCATCGGCGCTGCCGCGCTGTCGGCCGGCATCGCCGCGGTGGCCACGATCGGCAGCTTCGCGGTGCTCGGCAGCGTGTTCGGGCTGCTGACCGTGTTTCAGCTCCTGGAGCTCGCCAATCCATCGCAGCCGCTGCTGCGGCGGCTACTCATCGAGACCCCGGGCACATACCACCACTCGCTGATGGTAGGCAACCTTGCCGAGCGTGCCGCCGAGGTCATCGGCGCGGACCCGCTCATCACCCGCGTGGCGGCCTACTACCACGACATCGGCAAGCTCGCGAACCCCGCGGCGTTCATCGAGAACCAGGCCGGCGGCGAGAACGTCCACGACCAGCTCACGCCCGAGGAATCCGCCCAGATCCTCAAGCAGCACGTCGCCGACGGGATCGACCTGGCCTACCAGTCGCGGCTGCCCAAGCCACTCATCGCCTTCATCCCGCAGCACCACGGGACCGCGATCATGAGCTTCTTCCATGCCAAGGCCCGGGAGCTCGCCGCCGAGCCATACGGCGGCCTCCAGACCGAGGAAGGCCGCCGCGCGGCCGATGCGATCGACCCGCGACGCTTCCGCCACGCGGGCCCGAAGCCACAGTCGCGGGAGGCCGCCCTGATCATGCTGGCGGACGGTGTCGAGGCCTCGGTCCGGTCGCTGTCGTCGCGGGACGAGCCAGCCATCCGGTCGATGGTCCGCCGGATCATCGCCGAGCGCATGGACGACGGCCAGTTCGACGAATGCGACCTGACGCTGCGGGACCTCAACAAGATCGAGGACGCGTTCGTGACGCAGCTCCTGGGCATGTACCACCAGCGCGTCGCGTACCCGCAGAACAAGGTCGTCGAGCTGGAGACCCGGCGCGCGGCCGCCGGCGGCGAGGGCCGAGGCGGATCGGGTGGCCCGGCCGACTGACGGCGGGAGTCGCGATAGCGACCACGCCCTGTACGTCGACGATTGGCGCGTGGACCTGGTCCGGCGCGCCGGCACCCCCCGGGTTCTCCCCGACGCCAAGCTGGCCCGCGCGGTGGCACGGGCTCTTGAGGCTGCAGGCGCCCCGGCGCCGGCAAGCGTGGCCGTGGTCCTGACCGACGACGACGAGCTCCGCGACCTCAACCGCGCCCACCTCGACCGTGACGAGCCGACCGACGTCCTGTCGTTCCCGATGCTCCCGCCGGAGGCCTATCCCGACCACCCCGGGCGGACGCTCGAACCGACCGACCCCGCCGCCGTGGTGCCGCCCGGGCCGCCCGGCGAGCGGATCCACCTGGGCGACGTCGCGATCTCCGTCGAGCGGGCGGTCGACCAGGCCGCCGCCGGTCGCGGCGGCCAGACCGGCGATGTCCACTGGTCCGCGGCCGACGAGCTGCGACTGCTCGTGACCCACGGCGTCCTGCACGTCTGCGGCTGGGATCACGCCGAACCGGCCGAGGAGGCCGCGATGCGCGCTCTCGAGCAGCGTCTCCTCGGCGAGGAGCGCCGCTAGGAGCTACGGCGCCGGAGCGTGAGTAACGATGGTCGGGTTCAGGTACCAGTCCTCGGCGTTCCAGGTGATCGAGGACGTTGGCGAGGCGAAGTAGTTGCCGATCCCGGCGACACCCGAGGATCCGCTCGCGAGCATGTCGACGATGCGCGGCGCACAGATCGGGATCTCGATGACGCGATCGGCGACTGCCTGCTGGAGCGCAGCCATCGCATCCTTGATCACGCTGAAGTCGACGGTCGATGATGCGATGTCCAGTGATCGGTCGATCTCGGGAAACGCAACCTGGCCAACGTTGTCCCCGACAGGCTCGAATGACGCCGAGTGGTAGCGGAGGCGGTAGTCGATCGGATCGAGCGAGGTCTGTACGTGGAGCAGGGCGAGATCGAAGTTGCCGTGCGACACCGCGCACGGGTTGGTTCGAGTAGTCATGTCGTAGGAGGCCTCGATGTTGTCCCGAGGAACGAGGCGGGGCAGGATCGAGATCCCGACGGGTGCCACCTCCGTCGCGATCAGCCGAGCCGCGGCAGCGTGCGCAGCATCGTCGCTCGTGCACAGCTCGATCCTGGCTTCGAGCCCGTTTCGATCGCGGATGCCGTCGCCATTCGTGTCCCGCCAGCCGGCCGCGTCCAGGGCGGCGCGCGCCGCACCGAGATCCCGTGCGCTTGGCAGGATGTCCGTGAAGAACCATGACTGCGGCACGACGACGCCCTCGACGAGCTGCTCCTCATCCCTTGGACCCAGCGCGTCGGCGATGGCCTGCCTGTCGATCGACTCGTTGATGGCCATGCGGATCGCGAGATCGGCGGTCGGACAGCCCGACCCGCGATCCGCGATTGCAGAGCTCCCCGAGCACGCTTGCGCACCGGATCGCCCGCCGAGGTTCGGGACCAGGCTCTCGTAGACAAGGCCCGGAAACGCCGAGATCGAGTCGCTGAGCCCGATCGTCTCCAGGCCTGGGATCTCGGCAGCACTGAGTCCTGCCGCCAGTTGCAGACGACCCGCCCGGAAGTCCGCGATGAGCTCCGCGGCGGAGGGATAGGGCACGATCGACAGGCCGTCCAGGCGCGAGGGCTGGCCGAGGCTGCCGCCCCGATAGCCGTCGTTGCGGACGAGCTCGATGGGTTCGTCCGGCGCCATCCGCAAGACCCGGAAAGGCCCCGAAGTCGGCAGACGCGCGACCGCCGCTGGGTCGAATGGCTGACCTGCCTGCAGGCCGGCGAGGGGAAGTCCCTGTAGGGCGTGGCGCGGCAGCGGGGACACGGGTCGCGTCAAGTAGCCCTCGTACACCGAGCTGTATCGAAGGACGGCAACGAGCGGCGAGACGCAATCCAGCGACGTGATCGGCCCGAACCGGGCCGCGATCTCGGGCTCGACGTCGGCGAGCCACTGCAGCGTGTACTGGTAGTCGGCGCAGGTCAGGGGCACTCCGTCAGACCAGGCGGTTTCGCGGAGGCACCACACGACAGCCATCGATCGGTCTGGAGCGACCTGCACCAGCCCGTTGTCGAGTGACGGCGAAACCGTCGCGAGGTCGCCGGTGATCTTGTAGTCGCTTGTCCACCGGACGAGGCCGCGCCAGATGGCGTCGGACAGCACGAGGTCCGCTTGGTTAGCGACGCGAAGCGGATCCAACTCCGCGGGCCGCCCAACGAGCCCGAGCGCCACGTGCCCCCCATCCGGCCCCGGCTCGGGCGAGTACGAGGAGCCGCTTAGCTCCGCCTGCGCACGCTCAGCAGCTCGGCACGCGGCCGCACTGCCAGGTTGCGGCGTGGGCGGCGGTTCCGCTGTCGCTGATTCGGTCGGTTGGGGGATCGGGGCGGGCGTCGCCGAGGGTGCCGGGCCGCAGCCGACGAGCACTCCGACCGCGAGGATCGTCATGAGCCTGTTCGGCATCGGACCTCCGAGAGAAATATCAGTTGGCATGCCGCCCGGTTCACCCGCGGTCCGGGAAAGGCGCCCAGCGGAGGCGATACCATCGAGGGACGCCCCGATGGACCTCGTCCCGGGGCCGTTCGGCGTGCGCGCGCTCGCGCAGGCGACGATCCCGCGGGTTGCGACGGAGGACATCGAGATCGAGAAGATCGTCGTCGGGCTAGGGAATCCCGGCGAGCCGTATGCGAAGACCCGCCACAACGTCGGCTGGATGGTCGTGGATCGCCTGGCCGATCGGGCCGGGTGGTCCGGCCGTGGCCGGAACAAGGACGCCGCGGCGACCGTCGGCGGCCGCTACCAGGGCCTCGACCTCGTGCTCGTGAAACCGATGACCTTCATGAACGACTCCGGCATCGCCGTGCGCAAAGTCCTCGCCCGCACCCGGGCGCCACTGTCCGAGATGCTGGTCGTCGTCGATGACTTCGCGCTGCCGTTCGGCAAGCTCCGGTTCCGCGAGGGTGGCGGGCCTGGCGGGCACAACGGCCTTCGGTCGATCATCGACGAGCTCGGCAACGAGGGCTTCAGCCGACTGCGGATCGGAATCGGATCGCCCGACGCCGGGTTCCGAGACCACGTCCTGTCCGTCTTCAGGCCCGAAGAGCGCGAGCGGCTGCCGGAGCTGCTCGACGCGGCCGCCGATGCCGTCGAAGCGTGGGCGCGCGAGGGCACGAGCCGGGCGGCGACGCGCTTCAACCCGTTCGAGCTGCGCCCGGCCGACGCAGAGCGGAAGGCTCCGGCCGGTGAGGTCGACGGGCCGCCCGACGAGCAGGGGATCCGCCGAACGCGCACGGGCTGGCGGAAGGTCCGACCGAGCGACGAGCCGTGACCGCTCCCGTCCTGCGCGGGCGACGAGGCTGGGAGCGCCGGCTGGCCGAGCGCACCGCCGAGGCGGCGACGCCCGGTCGGCGAATCCCGGACCTCGCGGCGCTGCCGCCGCTCCTCGCCTCCGCCGGGGCGTTTGCCAGCCTGCGGGAGCGGATCGGCGAGCCGACCGAGGCCGCGCGCCGGGGCCGCCACGCAGGCCTGAGCTCCGTGCCGCACGGCGCCAAGAGCTACCTCGCGGCCGCGCTCGCCCTCGTCGGCGGCGAGCAGATCTGCTGGATCGCGCGCGACGCCGAGATCGGCGACCGGGTAGCCGAGGAGCTCGGCGCCTGGATCGGCGATCCGGCTGCCGTGGCGATCCTGGAGCCGCGCACCGCCCTCGCCTACGAGCGCAGCGAGCTCGTGGCCGACGAAACCGCCGCACGAGTCGCCGCGCTCAGCGCCTGGCGCAGCGGCCACACCCGGATCCTCGTCGCGAGCGTCCAGGCCCTCGTCCAGCACACGATCCGGCCGGATGACCTCCCCACGCAGCCGCGGGTGATCCGGGCCGGCGCGCGCGTCAGCCAGTCCGCCCTGATCGGCGAGCTGCTCGCGCTCGGCTACGACCCCGTCCTCGAGGTGGCGGGCAAGGGCGAGATTGCCCGCCGTGGCGGCCTCATCGACGTGTTCCCGCCTTCGGCAGACCTGCCGGTCCGGATCGAGCTGTTCGGCGATGAGGTCGAGTCCCTCCGGCGCTTCGATCCGACCGACCAGCGCTCCGTCGGCCGGACCGAGGAGGTTACCCTCCTGCCTGCCTCGGAGTTCCTGCTCCCGCCCGGCGGTGAGGAGCTTCGCCGGCGGCTGGGTCGCCTTGGGACGAGGCTGCCCGAGCGGCTCGCCGCGGACCTCGAGCGGCTCGTGGCGCCGACAGCGAAGGAGACGGGCTCGCGCGCCGCGAACGTCGGCGACGGGGCCGAGGTGTGGGCGCCACTCCTCGCGACGGCCACCGGGCTCGACCACGTCTCCCCCGAGGCGTTGCTCGTGCTCGACGAGCCGGGCGATCTCGCTGAAGCCGCCTCCTTCCTCTGGCGCCAGGCCGACGAGCGGCGCGACGAGCTGGTCGCCGCCGGCGAGCTGCCGAAGGACTGGCCGCCGACCCTCCTCGGCCCACGCGAATGGAAGTCGCGGCTGCTCGGCGCGCGGACGCTGGAGCTGACGTGGGAGTCCGAGATCGGGTCCGAGGCCGCGATCGCCGGCGGCGGCAAGTCCTCGGGCGACCTGTTCGGCTGGCGCGAGCCCTCGCTCCCGCCGGGTCGCGCGGCGCGGATCGCCGAGGCCGTGGAGCTCTGGCGCCGAGCCGATGGCGGCTCGGGGTCGACCGGCAGCGGCACCCCGCCGCGGATCGTCATTGCGTCGGACCAGGCGCCGCGCCTCGCCGAGCTGCTCGAGGAGGCCGAGATCGCCGTCGGCGTCACCAACGTCGTCGACGAGGCCCCGCCGCCTGGCGCGGTCATGCTCGTCGACCGAAGCCTGAACGGCGGCTTCGCGGGCGGCCCGGATGGGCTGGTCTTTGTGACCGACCGCGAGCTCTTCTCGAACGTCCGGGTCAGGCGACCGAAGGCGATGCGGCGGGTCGTGCCCCGCGACATCCTCGAGCGGCTCACGCCAGGGGACCTCGTCGTCCACATCGACCACGGAATCGCCCGCTACGAGCGGATGCTCCGGCGCAGCTCGGGCACCGGCGACGAGCGCGACTACCTGGAGCTGTCGTTCGCCGGTGGCGACGCGATCTTCGTGCCCGTCGAACAGATCGGGCGCGTCAGTCGCTACTCCGGCGGCGAGCACCCGCAGCTGTCGAAGCTCGGCGGCACCGAATGGCTGCGGACGAAGCAGCGCGTTCGGAAGGCCGTCACCGATCTCGCCGAGGAGCTCCTCGCCCTGTACGCGGCCCGTGAATCCGCCGAGGGCCACGCCTACGCCGAGGACGGGCCGTGGCAGGCCGAGCTCGAGGCCTCGTTCCCGTACGAGGAGACGCCCGACCAGCTCCGGGCGGTCGTCGAGGTCAAGCACGACATGGAGCGGATCCGGCCGATGGACCGCCTCGTCGTGGGCGATGTCGGGTACGGCAAGACCGAGGTCGCGCTCCGGGCCGCCTTCAAGGCGATCCAGGACGGGGCCCAGGTGGCCGTGCTCGTCCCGACGACGATCCTCGCGGCCCAGCACCACGAGACCTTCCGGTCGAGGTTCGCGGCGTTTCCGCTCAAGGTCGAGCTGCTCTCGCGGTTCGTGTCGAAGTCCGACCAGGAGAAGGTCGTCGCGGGGCTCGCCGACGGCTCGGTCGACCTCGTCATCGGCACCCACCGGCTCCTGTCGCGCGACGTGCGGTTCCGCGAGCTGGGGCTGCTCGTGGTCGACGAGGAGCAGCGCTTCGGGGTCGCCGCGAAGGAGCGCCTGAAGCAGCTCCGTCGCGAGGTCGATGTCCTGACGCTGTCCGCGACGCCGATCCCGCGGACCCTGAACCTGGCGCTCGCCGGCGTCCGTGACATGAGCGTCATCGAGACACCGCCGGAGGATCGGCTGCCGATTCAGACGCGGGTGGCGGAGGCTTCCGCGGGGCTCGTCCGCGACGCGATCCTGCGCGAGCTCGATCGGGGCGGCCAGGTGTTCTACGTCCACAACCGGGTCGAGACGATCGAGGCCCAGGCGGAGCAGCTGCGGAAGCTCCTGCCCGACGCCCGGATCGTCGTCGGGCACGGCCAGATGGCCGAGGGCCATCTCGAGAGCGTCATGCTGCGATTCGCCTCCGGCGAGGCCGACGTCCTCGTCTGCACGACGATCATAGAGTCCGGCCTCGACATCCCGAACGCCAACACGATCGTCATCGATCGGGCCGACGCGCTCGGTCTCGCGCAGCTCTATCAACTTCGTGGCCGGGTCGGGAGATCCGCCAGGCGGGCGTATGCGTACCTCTTGTACCGGCGCCGCGAGCGGATGAGCGAAGACGCCCGGAAGCGCCTCCAGGCGATCTTCAATGCTTCCGAGCTCGGCGCCGGATTCCAGATCGCGCTGTCCGACCTGGAGATCCGCGGGGCGGGAAACATCCTCGGCGCGGAGCAGTCGGGCTTCATGGCCGCGGTCGGATTCGACCTCTACTCGCGCCTCCTCGCCGAGGCCGTCGAGGAGCGCAAGGCCGTCCACGAGCACCGCGCGCCGATCCTCCCGTCACCGCAGGCCGTGGTGGACCTCCCGATCGAGGCCCACCTGCCTGACGACTTCGTCGCCGATGAAGCCCAGAAGCTCGAGCTCTACCGACGCCTCGCGCGAGCTCGCACGCCGGGCGACCTCGCGGCGTTCCGGCAGGAGGTCATCGATCGCTTCGGGCCGCTGCCCCAGCCCGTCCTGCGCCTCGTCGAGGTCGCGGAGCTGCGGCTCGCGGCGGAGGCCGTCGGCATCGCCTCGATCTCCCGCGAGGAAGGTCAGCTCATCGTCCGCTTCGGAGCCGGCCTGACGCGCGACTCGGCGATCCGCCTGGTCACCCCGGCCTCGCTGCCCGGCGTCCGCGGATCGGACCTGTCGTTCATGAGCAACCAGGTCCGGATCCGGCTGCCGAAGGATCCGCTGAAGGGCTGGCAGCTCACCCAGGCGGTCGTGGCGAGGCTGTCCGCCGAGGGCTGACGCCGGGCGGCCAGCGCCACGACCCGGCGGCGGCAGCCGCGGCATACTCCCGCGATGCCCGACGCCCTCTTCACGCCTCCGCCCGCCGGCCTGTGGTCCCCGGAGCGGCGGGGCCTGACGCTCGGCCTCGTCCTGACCATCACCCTCGTCGCGGCGGAGGCCCTTGCCGTCCCGACGGCGATGCCGATCGTCGCTCGCGACCTCGGCGGCCTGGAGCTCTACGGGCTCGTCTTCTCGGCCTTCTCGGTCGGGGCGCTCTTCGGGATCGTGGTCGTCGGGGCGCTCATCGATCGTGAGGGCGTCGTGCGGCCGTTCATCGGCGGGCTCGCCCTCTTCGCGATCGGCCTGACCATCGGCGGGCTCGCGCCCTCCATGCCGGTCCTGATCGGGGCGCGCTTCATCCAGGGCATCGGCGGCGGCGCCATCCCGCCCGTGGCTTACGTCGCGATCGGCCGGGCCTTGCCGGAGTCGCTCCGGCCGCGGATGTTCGCGATGCTCTCGACCGCCTGGATCCTGCCCGGGATCTTCGGGCCGGCGATCGCCGGGTTCGTCGCCCAGGACCTCCACTGGCGGCTCGTGTTCCTCGGGCTGCTGCCGCTGATCGCCCTCCCCGGAGCCATGGCCACGCGGGCCCTGATCGCTCTCCACGAGCGGCTGTCGACGTCGGGCGCGATGAGCGGGACCCTCCGGCGCCGACTGCTGGAGGGAGTGGCGGTCGCGGGTGGCGTCGCGATCCTGACCGCCGGGCTCACGAACGAGAGCCCGGTGCTGTTCGCGGGGCTCGTGGCGGTGGGGCTCGTCATCACGTTCCTGGCGTTCCGCCGGCTCACCCCACCGGGCACGCTCAGGCTTGCCCGCGGCTATCCGACGGCGATCGTCCTTCGCGGCGTCCTCACGTTCGCGTTCTTCTGCGTGGACGCGTACGTCGCCCTGCTGCTCGTGGAGGTCCGGGGCTGGTCCGCCTCCGCGGCCGGCCTCGCCCTCACCGCGGGGACCGTGTCGTGGACCGGGGGATCCTGGATCCAGGCCCGCCTGTCGACCCGCTATCGGCCCGAGGACTTCGTGCGGGTCGGCTTCCCCGTCGTGGCACTTGGCCTGGCCCTGCTGGCGCTCGTGCTGCTGCCGGGCGTGCCGGCGATCCTCGCGGTCCCGACGTTCGCCATCGCCGGCCTGGGGATGGGTCTGACCTACTCGCAGTTCGCGCTCATCGTTCTGCGCGACGTCAGCCCGGCCGAGCAGGGGACGATGACCTCCTCGCTGATCCTGTCCGACACGTTCGGGACGGCGCTCGGGCTCGGCGTGTCGGCGGCCATCGTGGCTGCCACCGTCCGGGCCGGCGAGGGCCCCGGGCCGGGAATCGGGGGCGCGATCCTCCTCGGGGTCGGCGTGGCCGTTCTCGGGGCGGTCCTGAGCCCTCGCCTCCGGGTTCGTCGCGCCGAGGCGCTGGGGTAGACTCGACCCCCGCTCACAGGAGGTTCCCGACACCGTGTCCGCCGAGGCCCTTCGGGCCAAGATCCGGGAGGTCCCGGACTTCCCGAAGCCAGGGATCCTGTTCTACGACATCACGACCCTCCTCAAGGACGCCGCGGCGTACCACGAGGCGATCCAGCTCATGCTCGCGCCCCACAAGGACGAGGGCATCGACATCGTCGTGGGCATGGAGTCGCGCGGCTTCATCTTCAGCGCCCCGATGGCCTATGAGCTGAACGTCGGGCTGGTGCCGGTTCGAAAGCTCGGCAAGCTGCCGGCGGAGACGCTCTCGGTCGAGTACGCCCTCGAGTACGGCTCGAACACCCTCGAGATCCACCGTGACGCGATCGAGCCCGGCCAGCGGGTCCTGATCGTCGACGACCTGCTCGCCACCGGCGGCACGGTCCAGGGCACGATCGAGCTCATCGAGCGCCTGAAGGGGACCGTCGTGGGCCTCGCGTTCCTGGTCGAGCTCGACTTCCTCAAGGGTCGCGACCGGCTCCAGGGTCGGCGCGTCACGAGCGTCATCCGCTATTGACCCAGCGTTGACGACACCGGTCGATCCCTCACGTCGAGCATTCTTCCGGCGGTTTGCCGGTGACCTCATCGCGTCCGCGGCCGAGGTCACCAAGGTCGTCGGCGACCTCCGCGACCAGTCCGCGAACGAGGCATCGGCGCTCCTCCGGGAGGGCACGGGCAACGTCGGCGGCGCTGCGGCGCGGGGCGAGAGTGGCGCGGTGGCCGGGTGGGCCTTGTTGGGCGGCGCGAGCATGGCGGGCGCCGTCCCGAGCGGGTTCCGCACGCCGTTCCGGCTCGACGAGGACGACATCCTGCTGCTCGTCGACCAGCGGCGCCTGCCGGATGCCCTGATCGAGGTCCCGGTCCACGACGCCAACGAGGGCGCGGCGGCGATCCGCGACATGGTGGTTCGAGGCGCGCCCGCGATCGGCCAGGTGGCCGGAATCGCCCTGGCGCTCACGGCGAAGTCGATGCGGCTGGCCCAGCCATACGCCCGAAGGGCGATCCTCGACGGCGCGGCGGAGACCCTGCGCGCCGCCCGGCCCACAGCGGTCAATCTCGGCTGGGCCGTCGATCGGCTCATGGCTCGCCAGCGTGCGATCGGCGAGCTATCTGAGGACGGCAACGCGGTCGCGGCGGCGATGTGGGACGAGGCGATGGCGATCGTGGCCGAGTCGACGGAGGATCACGGCAGGATGGCCGAGGCCGGCCTCGCGCTCCTGCCGCAACCGGATGGCCGGGCGCTCGAGGTCCTGACCCATTGCAACACCGGCCCCCTGGCGGCCGGCCAGTTCGGGACGGCGCTTGGGGTCGTCCAGGCCGCGCACCACGCCGAGCGTCCGATCCATGTCTGGGTCGACGAGACCCGGCCATATCTCCAGGGCGCCCGGCTCACGACGTGGGAGCTCGCCCAGGCGGGAGTCGATCACACGCTCCTCCCGGACGGTGCGGCGGGATCACTCATGGCCGCGGGCCGGGTGGACGTCGTGCTCGTCGGGGCCGATCGGATCGCGGCGAACGGCGACACGGCGAACAAGGTCGGAACCTATCTCCTCGCCGTGCTCGCCGCCCGGCACGGCATCCCGTTCTACGTCGTTGCCCCGCTCGCGACGGTCGACCTCGCGACCCCGACCGGCGCCGCCATCCCGATCGAGGAACGGCCTGCCGATGAGGTCGCGACGATCCGGGGCGTCCGCATCGCACCGCGCGGCACGAAGGTCTACAACCCGGCCTTCGACGTAACGCCGGCCGATTTGGTCACGGCCTTCGTGACGGAGGCGGGCGTGCTGCGGCCGCCGTATCCCGAGGCCCTCCGGGACGCAGTGCAGGCTCGGGCGAGCCGCCGGGCCGCCGCGGCCGTGGTCGTGGGGCCGGATTCGGCCGTCGCCGCCGTCCCCGCCTGAGGAGCGGCGCGATGTCGACGGTGGCCATCCGGCGCTCGGAAGTTGGGACGATGGCGGCCGTCACCCGCGATCGGGGCGTCCTGCGCGAGTTCCTCGAGCGGGACCGGCTGTTCGCGGCCTACGCGATCTGCGACCTCGACGAGCGGGAGTTCCCGCGGACCCGCTGGGCGCTCGCCCGCCAGGGCGACGAGGTCGTGGCCCTCGGCGTCGAGTACGACGGCACGTCGCCCCAGCCGCTCCTCGTCATGGGCAGCGACAGCGGCATCGGGGCGATCCTCCGCGATGTGCTCCGGCCGCGGCTCGCCTATGTCGCAGTCCTGCCGCAGAGCCTCCCGGCGGTCTCGCGCCGGTATCACCTCGATCCCGGTCCGGCGATGGTCCGGATGGCCGTCACGGACGATCGCTTCCGACCGGTTGACGACCCGGGCGTCGAGCGCCTCAGCCCATCCGACACGCCAGAGTTGAACCGCCTCTACCGACTCGGGTTCGGCTCGTGGTTGCCGGGTCAGGCCGTGGCCGAGGGCGTGTACTACGGCCTCCGCATCCGGAACCACCTCGTTGCAGCGGCCGGCACGCACATCGTCAGTCGCGAGGCCCGCCTCGCGGTCGTGGGCAACGTCATGACCGCCCCGGAGTTCCGGGGCCACGGCTATGCGAAGGCCGTGACCGCGGCCGTCACGGCCGACCTCCTGGCTTTCTGCGACGATGTCGTCCTCAACGTCCGGGCCGACAACCCGCCCGCGCTGAACGCCTACCGTCGAATCGGGTACGTGGAGCACGTCCGGTACGAGGAGCGGCTTGCGCGTCGCACGGGCTCGCTGCTCGGCGAGATCGGGGCCGCGCTCCGGCGTCGCCTCCTACCCGGAGACCAGCCCTCCTGATGACGACCGACACAACCGACCCGGGTGCCCAGGCCGCCGGCGGAGGCACTGCACAGGCACATGACGTCACCGATCTCGGCCTCGTCGCCGAGGGCATCCGGCGCATCGAGTGGGCTGAGCGCGAAATGCCCGTCCTGCGGATCATCCGGGCGCGATTCGAGCGCGAGCGCCCGCTCGCCGGGGTGCGGATCGGCGCGTGCCTCCACGTCACCAGCGAGACCGCGAACCTCATGCGGACCCTGGCCGCCGGTGGCGCCGATGTCACGCTCGCGGCCTCGAATCCGCTCTCGACCCAGGACGACGTCGCCGCGGCGCTCGTCCAGGAGTACGGGATCCCCGTCCATGCCCGCCGCGGCGAGGATCGCGACACCTACTACCGCCACCTCAATGCCGTGGCCGACACTCACCCCGCGGTCACGATGGACGACGGCTGCGACCTCGTGTCGCTCCTCCACCAGGAGCGGGCGGCCCAGGTTGACGAGGTCACCGGCGGGACCGAGGAGACGACGACGGGCGTCGTCCGGTTGCGGGCGATGGCCGCCGACTCTGCCCTGGGTTACCCGGTCATCGCCGTCAACGAGGCGTTGACGAAGCACCTCTTTGACAACCGCTACGGCACCGGCCAGTCGACCCTCGACGGGATCCTGCGGGCAACGAACCTCCTCATCGCGGGCCGGAATGTCGTCGTCGCCGGTTACGGCTGGGTCGGGCGGGGGATCGCGTCGCGGATGGCCGGCCACGGCGCCCACGTCGCGGTCATCGAGGTCGACCCGGTGCGGGCCCTCGAGGCGCTCATGGACGGCTACCAGGTCATGACCGTCGGCGACGCGGCCCCATGGGGCGACCTGTTCGTGACCGCCACCGGCAACGTGAACGTGTTCCGGCGCGAGCACTTCGCGGCGATGAAGAACGGCGCGGTCATGGCCAACTCCGGCCATTTCGATGCCGAGCTGGACCTGCCGGCGCTGCGGGAGATGGCGGAGGGCAACGTCCGCGAGGTCCGCAACAACGTCCAGGAGTTCGACCTGGGCGGCAAGCGACTGAACCTCGTGGCCGAAGGACGGCTCGTCAACCTGGGAGCCGCCGAAGGCCACCCGGCCGCGGTCATGGACATGAGCTTCGCCAACCAGGCCCTGGCCGTCGAATATCTCCTCGGTCATCGGGCCGAGCTGGAGCGGCAGGTCTACGGCGTGCCGGAGGCCATCGATGCGGAGGTTGCTCGATTGAAGCTTGCGGCGTTCGGGATCACGCTCGACGCTATGACGCCCGAGCAGACCGCCTACGTCGCATCCTGGAAGCAGGGCACCTGACGCCCGAGCCCCGCGCCATCACATCCGAGGGAGGCCCAATGAGCCAGGCCACGCAGCCGCGGACGGTCGCGCCGTACGGTGCCTGGGCGTCGCCGATCCCGATCGAGCGGCTGACCGACGGGGCCGTCTTCCTCAGCGAGCCCCGCGCCGTCGATGGCGTCCGGTGGTGGCTCGAGGGCCGGCCCGAGGAGGGCGGCCGCCAGTCGCTCGTGCGGCGCGAACGGGACGGGACGATCACCCGCCTCACGCCGGCCGGCTTCAACGCCCGCTGTCGCGTCCACGAGTACGGCGGTGCGGCCGCGCTGATCGCCGGCGACCTCGTGGTCGTGTCCGACTTCACGACCGGGCGCCTGAATCGCGTCCTCGCGCCGGAACAGCTCGAGCCGTTCACGCCGGACCGGGCCTGGCGCTTCGCCGACCTCGAACCGGACCTGCGCCGTAACCGGCTCCTCGCCGTCCGGGAGGACCACGATCCCGAGGTCGTCGACCGCCACGGCGAGTGGGTCAACGAGCTCGTCGCCATCGATCTCGCCAGTGGCGCGGTGACCGTCCTCGATCGGGGGGCGGACTTCTACGCCGCGCCGCGGCTGTCCCCGGACGGCCGACACCTTGCGTGGGTCCGCTGGAACCATCCGAACCTGCCCTGGGACGGCACGGAGCTGCTCCTCGCCGACGTGGCCGACGACGGCACGCTCGGAGCGGCTCGCGTCATCGCCGGGAGCGCGGAGGACTGGATCAGCCAGCCGCGCTGGTCGCCGAGCGGCGTCCTCCACTTCGTCGCCGAGCCGGACAACTGGATGAACCTCTTCCGCCTTGCCGAGGATGGCTCGGCGGCGTGCGTCCTGCGCCTGGACGCCGAGTTCGCGGAGCCGGAGTGGCAGTTCGGCAACCACTCCTACGACTTCATGCCCGACGGCTCGATCCTCGGCGTCGGACGGAGTGACGGTCGCGACCGGCTGTATCGGATCTCGCCGGCCGGCGAGGCCTCGATCATCGAGACGCCGTTCAGCGAGATCGCCACGATCGTGATCGATGGCTCGACCGCGGTCGTGCGCGCGGCCGGACCGAGCGAGCCCGGGCAGGTGTCCGAGATCGATCCGGCAACGGGCGTGGTCACGCCACTCCGCATGGGCACGCCGTTCCGGCCGGACCCGGCCGTCGCGTCGACGCCAGAACACATCGAGTTCCCGACGAGCAACGGCCGGATGGCCTACGCCAATCTCTACCGCCCGCACAACCCGGCGTATACCGCACCTGACGGGGAGCTTCCGCCGCTGATCGTGACCTCGCACGGCGGCCCGACCTCGTCGGCGTTCTCCGGCTGGGCCACCGGCCTCCGGCGGTTCACGAGCCGGGGCTACGCGGTCGTCGACGTGGACTACGGCGGCAGCACCGGCTACGGCCGCGACTACCGCAAGCGGCTCAACGGCAAGTGGGGGATCGTCGACGTCGAGGATTGCGTGGCGGCCGCCACGTGGCTGGCGGAGCAGGGGATCGCCGACGGCGACCGGCAGGCGGTCCGGGGCGGCAGCGCCAGCGGCTTCACGACGCTTGCGGCCCTGGCCTTCACCGATCAGTTCGACGCCGGGGCGACCTATTTCGGCATCGGCGACCTGCGGGCCTTCGTCAAGGACACCCACAAGTTCGAGTCGCGCTACCTCGAGACGCTCGTCGGGCCGTGGCCGGCCGAGAAGCAGCGCTACCTCGATCGGTCGCCGGCGCTCCACGCCGATCGGATCACGGTGCCGGTCCTCGTCGAGCAAGGCGCGGAGGATCGCGTGGTCCCACCGGCCGAGGCGGAGCGGATCGTCGACGCCCTGTTCGAGCGGCGCGTCCCGCACTCGTACCTCCTGTTCGCGGGCGAGGACCATGGCTTCCGGAGCCGCGACGCGATCATCGCGTCGTTCTCCGCGGAGCTCTCGTTTTATGCCCAGGTCTTCGGCTTCGAGCCGGCTGACGTGATCGATCGGCTCGAGATCCGGTTCCTCGATGAATGGCGGTCAAGAGCCGCGAGCTGACGCAAGGCTCGGTGGCGCTCGCCCGTAGGAGGTCATGACATGGTCGACGGCGATCCCGTCAGCTGGCGGGGGCTCATCTACGGCACGGCGGTGCTCGCCTCGGACGGCACCCGCGTCGGGTTGGTCCAGGAGGTGCTCGGCTCGGACGCCGACGACATCTTCCACGGCCTTCGCGTCGCCCTGGACGACCCGAAGCGCGACGTCATGCTCGGCGCGGAGGAGATCGAGAGCCTGGGTTCGGCGGACGTTCGCTCGAGCCTGACGGCCGCGGAGCTGCGGGCGCTCCCGGAATACGACGACGTGGCCACCTACCACCTCGCCTCGGTCGGCTGGCTCCGGAAGCACCTCGGCTGGCAGAAGGATTCGAAGAGCGACGAGGAAGCCGGCTGACGCGATGCAGTGGGTGACGCGGGAGCATCCGAAGACCGACCGCGTCGCTTGTCCGTGGCTGATCCGGAGGTTCATCGATCCCGAGGCCGAGATCGTCTACGTGCGCCCCGCCGACGTCCTCTCGTACGCCGAGCGGACGGGGGCCACGAGCTTCGATGCGCCGGGCGCGACCTACACGCACCGCGGACCGAAATGCTCGTTCGAGGTGCTCGTCGACGAGTTCCACATCCAGGATCCGGCGGTCGCGATCATGGCCCGGGTCATTCACGGAGCGGACGTCGCCGAGGACGTCGGCTCGACGCCTGAGTCGGCGGGCCTCCTCGCGATCGCCGACGGCTTCGCCCTGCTCGACGTCGACGACCAGCGCCAGCTCGAGCTCGAGCTGCCGGTCTACGACGCCCTGTACGCCTGGGCGAAGGGCCGCCTCAGCGGCGCGGCCTGATCCATGGCCGGGGGAGCGCCGACCCCGCGGCCATTGCGGGACTCGACCGAACGGCCGTGGGGCTTCTTCGCCCTCGTCGGCGCTATCGCCCTCGCGGCGGTCGCCCTGCGCGACCTTCGACCTGACCCTGAACAGCGGGGCGAGCCAGGCCTCCGGGTGCCGGGTGGAGTAGTGCTCAGCCCGAGCTTGGTTTCAGCAGCTCGCGGACCGCTGAGAGCCCACGGTGGACGTCCTCGAAGGACGTCGTGAGCGGCGACAGGCCGATCCGGATCGAGTCGGGGGCGCGGAAGTCGGGGATCACGTTCCGGGCGATGAGCTCGCTCGTGAGCCGGCGGGCCTCGGGATGACGGATCGAGACATGGGCGCCGCGACGAGCCGGATCGCGGGGTGAACCGAGGGTGCAGCCGAGCGGCGTCAGCCACGCGTCGAGGAGCTCGATCGCATAGCTCGTGAGCGCGATGCCCTTGGCCCGGATCGCGCCGATTTCAGCCTCCGCCGTGAGGCCGATCCCGGCCTCCGCGGCGGCCAGCCCGAGGATCCCCGGCGTCCCGACGAGCCAGCCGCCGATGCCGCCCCGTCGTTCGAACCGGGGCCCCATCTCGAACTGGTCACGCTGCGCGAACCAGCCCTGGATCGGCGGACGGAGCTCGTCCTGGAGCTCACGCCGGACGAAGAGGAACGCTGGCGCCCCGGGCCCGCCGTTCAGGTACTTGTACGTACACCCAACGGCGAGATCGACGCCATTGGCCGTGAGGTCGACCGGGATCGAGCCGGCGGCATGGGACAGGTCCCACAGGACGAACGCCCCGGCGGCCCGCGCCGCCTCCATGACGGCATGGACATCGACGATCGCCGCCGACCGGTAGTTCACCACCGACAGGATCAGGAGCGCGACGTCGCCGTCCAGCGCCGCGGTGATGGCCTCGGTCGTGAGGCCCTCGGCCGGATCGCCATCGAGCCACCGAAGGTCGAGATCGCGCTCCCGAGCCAGGCCCTCGGCGACGTATCGATCGCTCGGGAACTCGGATCGCTCGACGACGACGACGTCCCGTCCAGGTCGCGCATCCAGCGCCGCGCTCGCGAGGCGATACAGGTTCACGGTGGTCGAGTCGCCGACCGCGACCTCGTCGGGACGTGCCCCGAGCACGCCGCCCGCCAGCATGTCGCCGACCCGAAGTGGGTACTCGAGCCACTGCTCGTCGGTCCAGCCGCGGATGAGCGCCTGCGACCACGTCTCGCCGAGGCGCCGCACCGCCTCCAGCGCGGCGAGCGGCGGGCGGCCGAGCGAGTTCCCATCGAGGTACACCAGCGCCGGGTCCGGGATCGCGAATCGCTCGCGGAAGGATCGAAGCGGGTCGGCCGCGTCGCGCGCCCGGGCCCGCTGCAGCGTCGTCGTGGGGTCTCCGGGTTCAGACTCGCGGCGCTCTGACACGCCGCGAGTCTAGTGAGTGGCTACCCCAGGGATCGCTCCCAGGCGATCGGGTCGCCGAACCCCAGGTCGTCGATCCCAGCCCGGCGCAGCGCCCCGATCGCGACTTCCCGGCGGTAGGCCGAGAACGTGATCACGTGGGCGATCGCGCCGCCGAAGGTGAACGCCTCGGGCGGGTCGCAGGTCGTGTCGATGAACGCGTCGTTCCAGCGACCCTTTGCCCGGACGTCGGTGACGACCCGGCGGAAGTCGGCGGCTGCGGCGGTGAAGCGTCGTCGGAGACCGGCGACGGACTCGTCGTCACCGGCCGGGACGGCCCGCCCGTCGATGGCGGCGGACCACATCTCCTTCGTGAAGACGAGCCGGCCGAGCAGCCCGCGGAGCGTCCGCTCCGACACCAGCGGCACCTCGGCGTCGCCGAGCTCGAGCTGCCGGTCGAGGGCCTCGTCCTCGAGGCTCCCAGCCCGCTCCAGGAGCTGATCCGTCAGCCACAGGTCGTGGTCGATGAGCCGGTCGATGAGATCCATGCTTGCCTCCTTGCCGGTGCCACTCGAGACGAGGACACCACTCGGTGGATGGAAGTGGATCCCGTTCGGAGCCCGGATCCGGAAGTCACGAGGCTGGCCCCTGCGGTACGTCGTCGGGGGCGCACCGAAGCCGGCGCGGAACGCCCGGACGAACGCGCTCGGGGTCTGGTAGCCGGCGTCGAGCGCGATGTCGGTCACGCTGGCCTGGCTGTGTCCCAGGGCGTGAGCCGCGCGTTCGAGGAGGAGCCGGCGGCGCAGCGCGGCCGGTGGCTCGCCCACGCCGGCCCGGACCAGGCGGTCGAAGTGGAATCGGCTCAGCGACGCCAGCTGGGCCGCCTCGCCCGATCGGACAGGCTCGTCAAGGGTCCCGACCAGGAGGTCGAGATACCGTCGGAGCGAGTCGGCATCGGGCTTCGTCATGGGGCCGATCATCCTCGCCCCTTCGGGCTCGCGCTTCCCCGTTCTTGCTGAGGTGCCGCTTGAACGAGCGACCGACGAACCGCCCGGCGAGGCGCGAGAGGCGCGAGAGGTGCGGTGGTAGGCTCGCGCCCGATGACCAGCATCGTCGACGCCCCCGAGTACCTCTTCACCTCCGAATCGGTGACCGAGGGGCACCCCGACAAGATGTGCGACCAGATCAGCGACGCGATCCTGGACGCGATCATCCGCGAGGACCCCGACGCCCGCGTAGCCTGCGAGACGGCCACGACCACGGGGCTCGTCGTCGTCCTCGGCGAGATCACCACCTCGACCTACGTCGACTTCCAGGCCGTGGTCCGCCAGACCGTCCGGGAGATCGGCTACACCCGGGCCGATTACGGCTTCGATTACGAGACGTGCGGGACCCTGATCTCGATCAAGGAGCAGTCAGCGGACATCAAGATGGGCGTCGACGCGGCCCTCGAGAGTCGGGGCGAGAAGGTCGCCGTCGAGGAGCTCGGCGCGGGCGACCAGGGGATGATGTTCGGGTACGCCTGCCGCGAGACGCCCGAGCTCATGCCGCTGCCGATCGCGCTGGCCCATCGCATGGCCCGTCGTCTCGCCGAGGCGCGCCGGTCCGGGCAGCTGCCCTACCTCCGGCCGGATGGCAAGACGCAGGTGACCATCGAATACGCCCGCGGCGTGCCAGTAGCGGTCCGAACCGTCGTGGTCGCGGCCCAACATGATCCGGACGTCCGGCTCGATCACCTCCGCGACGATCTCATCGAGGCGGTCGTGCTGCCCTCGATCCCGCGCGAGCTGCGCGCCACCGACCCGGTCATCCACGTCAACCCGACCGGGCGCTTCGTCGTCGGTGGGCCGATGGGCGACGCGGGGCTCACGGGTCGGAAGATCATCGTCGACTCGTACGGCGGGATGGCCCGGCACGGTGGTGGCTGCTTCTCCGGCAAGGACCCGACGAAGGTCGACCGCTCAGGCGCCTATGCGGCGCGGTGGGTTGCAAAGAATGTCGTGGCCGCAGGACTCGCCGACCGGTTCGAGATCGAGGTGGCGTACGGGATCGGGATCGCCCGCCCCGTCTCGCTCTCGATCGAGACCTACGGCACCGGCCAGGTGGACGACCAGACGATCCTCGGCCTGATCGACCGGAACTTCGACCTCCGGCCGGCGTCGATCATCGCGGCGCTGGACCTGCGCCGGCCGATCTACCGCCAGACCGCGGCCTACGGCCACTTCGGCCGGCTCGACATCGACCTCCCGTGGGAGCGCACGGACAAGGCCGCGCTCCTGGCCTCCGAGGCGGGGCTCGCCGCGCCGGAGTTGCAGCCGGCCTGACCCCCGGCAGATGCCCGCGAAGAACGCGGACGTCCCCGGAACGGCCGCGGCGTGACCCGCGGAAGGCCCCCGGAACCGCTGGCCCCGATAGGATGGCGCGGTGTACGCGGTCATCCTGGCCGGCGGTGGCGGGACCCGGCTCTGGCCCCTGAGCCGCCCCGAGACGCCGAAGCCCTTCCTGCCGCTCCTGGGCGAGCGGTCGCTCCTCCAGCTCACCGTGGACCGCCTCGTCGGTCATCCCGAGCTGCCGCTGGCGCCCGGCGACGTGACCGTCGTGACCGATCGCCGCTACGCCGGGCTGGTGCGTGATCAGCTGGCCGGCGTCCACGTCCTGGCGGAGCCGGCCGGCCGGAACACGGCCGCCGCGATCGCGCTGGCGACCCTCGCGATCCCCCGCGATCCCGATGACGTCATGGTCATCCTCCCAGCGGACCAGGTCATCGCCGACGACAAGGGCGGCGTCTTCCGGGGCGTGCTGCGCGACGCCGAGCGCGAGCTGGCCCACGGCGCATTCGACATCGACTCGCCGCTCGTCACCCTCGGCGTGGCCGCCGATCGACCGGCGACGGAGTACGGCTACCTGATCCCCGACGAGACCAGGTCCCAGGGGCCGACGTTCGGGACGTCCCACCGCCTGGATGCCTACCGCCTCCGGGCGTTCGAGGAGAAGCCCAGCGTCGAGCGGGCGACGCAGCTCCGGAACGATCCGGGCGTTGCCTGGAACGCCGGCATCTTCCTGTGGCGGCGTCGCGCCATCCAGGCGGCGCTCGCCAAGTACACCGGTCTCGTGACCCTCCTCGGGCCGGTGCTCGACAGCGAGCCCGGCCTCATGGCTGCCTACGACACCGCCCGGCCGCTGTCGATCGATCGCGCGGTCATGGAGAGCGCCGCGAGCGACCGCCTGGTCGCCATGGGCTCGATGGCCGTCGGCTGGAACGACCTCGGCAGCTGGACGCAGCTGCTCGGCGAGGTCGGGGCCGGCGGCGAGGGTCGGGTCGTCCAGCCGAACGAGGCGGCTAACGCGGCCGAGGGCGACCTCGTCCTCGAGCGCAACGGCGGCCGCCTCGTCGTGTCGGAGGGTCCCCGCGCGGTCGTGGGGCCCAGCCCGTCGGCGCTGCTGGTGGGTGGGGCATCATTCCGTCCGCAGGTCGATGCGCTCGTCGCGCGCGTCGCCGCATGGGAGGATCGGCATTGAGCTCGTCCCCGGCGCCGTCGCCGATCGTCTTCGGGACCGATGGCTGGCGGGCGCGGATCGCCGATGAGTTCACCTTCGACAATGTCCGGCGCTGCGCTGCCGGCGTCGCCCGCTACGTTGTCGAGCGGGGCGAGCAGGCCAAGGGCGTCGTCATTGCCTACGACCGGCGCTTCGCCTCGGAGCACTTCGCCGCCGCCGCCGCCGAGGTCCTCCTGGTCAACGACATCCCGGTTGCCTACGCCGTCCACGCGGTGCCGACCCAGATGAGCTCGTTCGAGGTCGTCGAGCGCGGCGCGGCCGCCGGGATCGTCATCACGGCCAGCCATAACCCCTGGACCGACAACGGCTTCAAGGTCAAGGCGCCGACCGGCTCGGCCGGCGGGCCGGACATGCTCGCGGTCATCGAGAAGGCCATCGCGGAGGACCGGCCCATCGAGCGCCGGCCCTTCGCCGACGCGGAGGCGGCGGGGCTCGTCGATCGCTACGACCCCTACGAAGGCTACGAGCGCTTCCTCCGTCGAACCGTCGACCTCGATGCCCTGAAGGCCGCCGCCGTGTCCGTGCTCGTGGAGCCGCTCTGGGGCGCGGGCGTCGGCTGGCTGCCGCGGCTGCTCGCGGGAGGCCGGATCCAGGTGACCGAGCTCCACCAGGAGCGGAACCCGTACTTCGGCGGGGTGAACCCCGAGCCGATCCGGCCGAACATCGACGAGGCCCTCGGGATCCTGGCCCGCGGCGGCTACGACATGGGCCTGCTGCTGGACGGTGACGCGGATCGGGCCGGTGCGGCAGACGAGCAGGGCACCTTCATTCACCAGCTCGAGGTCACCGGCCTGCTGATGTACTACCTCGCCGAGCACCTCGGCAAGCGCGACCCCGTCGTCGTGTCGGTGAACAACACCTCGATGGCCGCCCGCCTCGGGAAGCGCTACGACATCCCGGTCTACGAGACGTCCGTCGGGTTCAAGTACATCGGTCCGAAGATGATCGAGACCGGGGCGATGATGGGCGCCGAGGAGTCGGGCGGGTACGGCTTCGGGATGCACCTGCCCGAGCGCGACGGCGTGTACGCCGACCTCCTGTTGCTCGACCTGTTCCTTCGCGAGCGAGCCCGCGGGGTATGGCCGGTCTCGAAGATCGTCGCCCAGCTCCACGAGATCGCGGGGCCGTCGTTCTACCGCAGGATCGATGTCCACGTCGAGCAGGCCGCCTATGCCGACATCAAGCGCCGGCTGCTCGTCGACCTAGGCGCCGCGCCCCCCACGGAGCTGGCCGGCCAGCCCGTCACCCGGACCGATCGCCTCGCCACGAACGACGGCTACAAGTTCTTCACCGGCGACGGCTCGTGGCTCCTCATCCGGACCTCCGGCACCGAGCCCCTGGTCCGCGTCTACACCGAGGCGACCTCGCCCGATGCCCGCGAGGCGATGGTCGCCGCGGGCGAGAAGCTCGTCCGTGGCTGAGCGCGACGCGTCGCCGGACCTGCCCGACCCGCGCGACCTGCCGGACGCCGACGTCCCGGTCGCGGACTGGATCGTCCCGCCGCCTCCGGCTGCCGACCTGCCGAGGCATGTCGGCAAGCCGTGGGGCGAGGAGCTCATCTGGGCCTGGACGTCCCGGTACGTCGCCAAGATCATCACGATCGAGACCGGCAAGCGCCTCTCGCTCCAGTACCACGAGCACAAGGACGAGTGGATCCACGTCCTCGATGGGCGCCTCCGGCTGACGCTCCAATCCGACGAGGGCGCCGTCGAGACGCGCGACCTCGGGCCGGACGAGTCGGCCCACGTCCAGACCGGACGGATCCACCGCTACGAGGCAATCCAGCGCTGCCGCATCGTCGAGGTCTCGACGCCGGAGCTCGATGACGTGGTCCGCGTCGAGGACGACTACGGTCGCGAGGGGACCAGCACGCCCTAGGCCGCGAAGCCTTGATGCGGCAGCGCCGGCGAGGTCCACAACCCGTTCTCGGAGGCAGGTCGCGGAGTCCGTCGACGCCGCCCGACCGAGGATGTAAGGTTGGGTCGCGACCGATTCGCCCGGTCGGATGGTGCGTGACCGGACGACGGCCGCCGCAGCCCCGCAACGGGGCCCGGAGGGTCTGTCGAGATGCACAGCTCCCTGATCGGCAAGGTCGAGAAGGCGAATCGCTACGCCCGTGAGCTCGATCGGATCTCCATCGAACGGATGGCGCTCACGTTCCGCGGCGACAACGACACGCACCATGTCAGTCTCGACGCCGGTCAGTGGCACTGCACCTGCCACTACTTCGAGTCCTGGAACGTCTGCGTCCACCTCCTGACCCTCCAGAAGGTCTTCGGCGTGATGCTTCCCGACGACGCGCAGGTCTCCATCTACAGTGCGGCGCAGGCCACTGCACCCGCCTGATCTTGGGCCGGGCCGGGCCTGGCCGACCGACGAGCTGATCGACGAGGCCGGGTCGAATGACCCGGCCTCGTCGCGTTCCGGCTATTGCCCGCCGCCAAGGATCACGCTGCTCGGGCAACCCGAGCCGCTGCAACCCGTGACCGTCACGCGGGTCGCCGCCGATGCGGCCCCGACCAGTCCCTCGCCCGCCGGCGTGGCGAACAGGACCCGCCAGTCGTAGGTCGCCGTGGGCGACCACAGGGCGTTGTACAGGCCCTCCGTGGAAGCACTCGCGGTCACCGTCGTGACGGTGGTCCAGGTCGTGGAGCCGAGGGCCCGCCGCTGCAGGAGCAACGTCCGGTGGCTCAACGGATCGCCGGAGAGGGCCCGGTTGTTCGTCCAGTCCACCGTGATCTTCAGCGTCGCGCTGAACGCCACGTTCGTGCCGACGTAGGCGTTGGTCGGTGACGCCGTCAGCGTGGCCGTGGTCGCCAGGTCCAGACACGTCGAGACCAGGTCCGAGGCGCTCTGACGCTCGTATTCAAGCTGCAGCCGTGCGACGTCGCAGGCTCCGAAGAAGTGCTGGTTCCAACCGCTCCGCGGGCGGGATCGGGCCGAGGCCTGGACCACGGCATCGGTGAAGTCGCTCGCGTCGGCGTAGTTCACGTGATGACCCAGGATCTCGATGTGGCCGAGCTCGTCGAGGGTCACGTTCTCGACGTCATAGCAGCCGTCGGTGAAGGTCGACTGGGCCTGGCACCACCGGAGCGTGCCCCAGTCGAACGACCAGCCGTGCGGCCGGAACCACATGCCCGCGAAGCTGGTCGGGACCCCGGTCCGGTCGACGCAGGCGATGCCGTAGCTCGGACACGGCGTCACGCCGTAGGCAACGGTGCTCGGCGCGCCGGACTGCCGAACGAACGAGGCTGCCCGCGACTTGCGGCTCTCGGCGACGTCCCCGGCGCCGGCGTCGATCGCCGGGACCATCCACGAGGGCGGCACCGAGCCCGATTGCCACGAGTAGCCGACGACCTGGTTGGGCGCCCAGGTCCTGGTCCCGAAGAGCGGGTCGGGCCCATGGGCCCACGCGGCGCCGTGGCCGAACGCCAATGCGGCCGCGACGATGGGGAGCGCGGCGGCGCCGATCCGCGACCGGCGCCGAGCCTGGATCCTCATGGGAGCACCTCTCCGGCGGCGGTGGGGCGGATCGCATGCGGGTCACCGGCAGGCTGGGCAACGGCGAGCTGGTCGGGAGCCACTTCCAGGCCCATCGCCGCGATCCCGCCCGTGGCGAGGGGCCGATCGCCCGCGGCGAGGCCGTGCAGGGCTCGCGTCCGGCCGCTCGGCAGGTCGATCACGACTGCGTGATCGAGGGCGCCATCCGACAGGGTCGCGACCAGCAGCCGGCCGTCCGCGGTGAGCCCCGCCGCCGTGGCGTTGGCCAGCAGCTCCACGGGACCTGCCGATGCCGCGTCCCAGGCGAGGACCGAGCATGGGAATCCATCGCACGCGGCCCAGGTCAGGAGCCGGTCCCCGGCGAAGCCCAGCATCGGGCCCTGGCGGGCGCCGCGCAGGACGATCGCGGCGCTACCCGGCGCGGCGAGGTCGACGATCCGCGTCAGGCATTCGCGGTCCTGACAGGACTGCACGGCGAGCAGGCGACCGGCGGGGTCGAGCCGGAGGTCCGTGGCCCAGACGGTCCCGAATCCGAGCGCTGCCGGCAGTGGCTCCAGGATCAGCACGGGGTGCGTGGCCGGCGACGCGAGCCGCCAGACCCCCAGGTCCGCCCGGGTCGCCCGGTCCACGAAGTGGAGCAGGAGCGATCCATCGACGGCGTTCGCGATCGCGCGCCGGATCACCGACGAGGCGGTGAAGGCGACGCTGGCGCAGCCATCGGCGGCCGAGACGAGCTGGACGGTCGAGTGGCCGCCGTCGTCCGCGGCGACGATGACGATCCCGTCGATAGGCCCGCTGACCGAGCTCTCGGCAGGCAGCCCGATGCTGCCCGTCGATTGACCGGCCCGTCCGACGAACAGCTGCCGCCCCACGAGCGTGCCCGCGGCATCCAGCTGCGGCTGGATCTTGAAGAACGTTCCCGGGCGCGCGGCCGCGCCCGGCCCGAGCGCCGGTATGGTCGCGCAGGCAGACAGCCCGGCAGGCGGCGACGACCGACCGGCGTCGGTGGCCGGCAGCAGCCGGAGCACCGCGATGAGGCCACCCGCTCCGGCGAGGAGGGCGAGAGCCACGATCCATCGTGGACGGTTCGACATCGATTCCTCCGCGGCGGGGTTCGCCGGCGAGAGGGGGCGCAGCAGGAGGATCGCAGGCGGCGCTTATCGGCCGCTCACCACCGTGCGAGGGCTCGCCGACGTTGCGTGCTACGCTCCGGCGGTCCCTCCAGGGGACACGCTGCGCGGTCGCGAAGCCGGTGCAACTCCGGCACAGTCCCGCTACGGTGACCAGGGCCCTCGGCCCCGGAAGTCCGGTCGCCGACCCGCAACGGATGCTCGACCTTCGAGAGAAAGGGTAGGCACCGCATGCGGCTCCACCGTCCGTTTCTGTGGCTCGTTGCCGTCCTCGTCGTGCTCCTCGCGGCCTGCTCGGGGGCCAGCCCTTCGGCCTCGCCCGGCGCCACGAATGGCGTCCAGCCATCCGCCTCGCCCGAGGCGAGCAGCGCCCCGAGCCCCTCGCCGATCGCCTATCCGCTGACCATCACCGACGACGAAGGCACCGCGGTCACGATCCCGTCGGCCCCGACGAAGATCGTCTCGCTGACGCCGGCCACGACCGAGACCCTGTTCGCCATCGGCGCCGGCACGAAGCTCGTCGGGCGGACCGACTCAGACGACTACCCGCCCGAGGCCGCAAGCGCCCCGATCGTCGTCAAGGTCGGCCAGGTCGATGTCGAGAAGATCGTCGGGCTCTCGCCGGACGTCGTCCTCGCCGGCGGTGACGGGTTCACCCCGCCCGCGGTCATCGCCCAGCTCCGTTCGCTCCACATCCCGGTCGTCGTGCTCTACGCCAAGACGGTCGATGGGGTGACGGCCGACATCCGCCTCGTCGGGGAGGCAGCCGACGCCCTGCCGCCGGCCGACGACCTGGCGGACTCGATGACCCAGCAGATCGATGCGATCCGGGCCGCGACCGACGGGATCCAGCGGCCCAAGGTGTTCTACGAGATCGATGCGACGTCGACGATCTACACCGCCGCCGACCAGTCGTTCCTCGCCGAGCTGATCACGATCGCCGGTGGCGAGCCGGTGACCACGGGCAGCACGACGGCGTACGACATCCCCCTCGAGAAGCTCGTCGCCGCCAACCCGGCGATCATCCTCCTCGGCGATGCCGCGTACGGCGTGACCGCCGACCAGGTCGTGGCGCGAGCCGGCTGGGGGACGATCGCGGCGGTCCAGAGCCGGACGATCCTGCCCGTCGACGACACGGTCATCACCCGGCCCGGCCCGCGCCTGGTCGAGGGCCTCGTCGACCTCGTTCGGGCGATCCATCCCGAGCTCGACATCGCGCCGCTCGACTCCGGGCTGCTTCCGACGCCGAACCCGGTCCCCGCGGCCTCGTAGCCCCGCGGAATTCCGGCGAGCGGGATGGCCCACGCCTCGGCGCTCCGAGCCGGCGCCCGCGCACGCTCCGGCCGGGTCCGGTCGCGCCGCCCGCTCGCGCTCGCGGCCGCCGGCGTCGGCGCGCTCCTCGTCGTCCTCGTCGCCGGCGTGGCTGCCGGGACCGTGACGATCCCGCTCGGCGACACCATCGGGATTCTCGGCCACCGCCTCCTCGGGCTCGACGTGCCGGTCACGTGGAGCCCGGCCGAGGAGGCGATCGTCTGGGAGCTTCGCCTGCCGCGGGTGCTGACGGCGATGACCGTCGGCGTCGGCCTCGCAGTCGCCGGCGTGACGTTCCAGGGCCTGCTCCGGAATCCCCTTGCCGATCCGTATGTCCTCGGCACCGCCTCCGGGGCCGCGCTCGGCGCGGCAATCGCGGTGATCCTGCCCGTGCGGACGCTGATCCTCCAGTTCGGGCTGATCAACGTCCTGGCGTTCGCCGGGGCCCTCGGTGCGGTGGTGCTCGTCTATCGCCTGGCGCGGATGGGATCCGGCGGCCAGACGACGAGCCTGCTGCTGACGGGCTATGCCATCGGGTCGCTGCTCGCCGCCGGCTTGGCGATGGCGATGTACCTCTCCGGCGCGGGCCTCCGCCAGATCTTCGCGTTCCTGCTCGGCGGCTTCGAGGCCTCGTCGTGGGATCGGCTCGCCGCCGCGGCGCCGCTGATCGCGATCTCGGCCGTGCTCATCGGCCTCCGCGCTCGCTCGCTCAACGGCCTCCTCCTCGGCGAGGAGGCGGCGGCCCACCTTGGCGTGGACGTTCGCCGCGAGCGGGCCATCCTCCTGGCCCTGGCGTCGCTCGCCACCGCCGCCGCCGTTGCGGTGTCCGGCCTCGTCGGGTTCGTCGGGTTGGTGGCGCCGCACGTCGTGCGGATCGTCGTGGGTCCGAATGCCCGCCTCGTCCTGCCGCTCTCGGCGTTGCTCGGCGCGAGCCTCATGACGGGCGCCGACCTCGTGGCGCGGCTCCTCGGTGAGATCCCCGTCGGCGTCGTGACCGCGGTCATCGGGGCGCCGGTGTTCCTCTCGCTCCTTCGCCGCTCCCGCTCGGGCTACGAGCTGTGACGGGCTGTCGGGCATGACCGCCCAGCTGCGTCTCGAGGACCTGACCATCGTCTATCGCGGCCGGCCGGTCCTGCGGGACGTCACGCTCGAGATCGCCGCCGGCGAGCGCGTCGCCCTCGTCGGCCCGAACGGCGCGGGCAAGTCGACGCTCCTGCGGGCGGTCGTGGGCCTCGTCGAGCCGGCAGCGGGGACCGTGGAGCTGGACGGCGCTCCGCTCGGCAGCTTCGATCGCCTCGCCCTTGCCCGGCGAGTGGCCGTCGTGCCGCAGCAGCCCGTCCTCCCGTTCGCCACGACCGTCGAGGAGGTCGTCTCGCTCGGACGGCTTCCGCACGAACATCCGGTGCGGGGCATGCGGCCGGTCGATCGATCGGTCGTCGCCGAGGCGATCGAACGAGTCGGCGTGGGCCACCTGCTGGGCCGTGATGCCCGGGAGCTGTCGCTGGGCGAACGCCAGCTGGTCCTGCTCGCGATGGCCGTCGCCCAGCAGGCGCCGATCCTCATCCTCGACGAGCCGACCGTCCACCTCGACCTGCGCCACCAGGTCGAGGTCATGGACCTCCTCATCGACCTCAACGCCCGCGAGGGCACGACGATCCTCGCGGTCCTCCACGACCTCGTGCTGGCGGCACACTTCTTCCCTCGCCTGATCCTGCTCGACGGCGGGCGGGTCGTCGCCGACGGGCCGCCAGCGGACGTTCTCAGCCCGGATCAGATCCGCGAGGTGTTCGGGGTCGATCCCTCGCTCGTTCGTCTCGCCACCGCCACGCCCGTCTAGCAAGGCGGCAAACGCGCCGGCGAAGTCTTGGACGATGGTTCCATCGACCGAACGCGACCACCGGGACACTCGGCAGCCGGGAACCTCCTGGCCCGCTCGCGGCTAGGATCACGCGATGCCCTCCCAGCCCAAGCCGTTCCAGTTCCTCGTCGACGCCCGCGAGATCGTCAGCGGTCCGGTTCTCGCCGAGCGAGCCCGGCGGGCCGAGGCGCTCGGCTATCACGAGCTCGTCGTGCCGGACCATCTCATCCCGCAGCTCGGGCCGATCGCGGCGATGGCCTGGATCGCGGCGGCCACGAGCCGGATCCGGATCGGCGCGTTCGTCCACAACAACGACCTCCGCCATCCGGCCGTGCTGGCCCAGGAGCTGGCGTCGCTCGACGTGCTCTCCGAAGGCCGTCTCGACGTCGCCATCGGCGCCGGCTGGAACAAGCCTGAGTACGACCAGATCGGGCTGTCGTTCGATCCCACGCCGGTCCGGCAGGCCCGCCTCATCGAGGCGATCGCCGTCCTGAAAGGCGCCTTTGGTCCGAGCCCGTTCTCGTTCGGTGGCGAGGTCTACCGGATCACTGACCTCGACGGCCAGCCGAAGCCAGTCCAACAGCCGCACCCGCCATTCCTCATCGGCGGTGGCGGCCGGAAGACCGTCGAGCTCGCTGCGCGCGAGGCGCAGATCGTGGGCCTGGCACCGCGCATCCTCCCAGGCGACCGGACCGATCCGAGGTCGGTCACCGTTGCCGGGACGGCCGAGAAGATCGAGTGGGTCCGCCAGGCGGCGCCCGAGCGGTTCGACGACCTGGTGTTCAACGTCTACCCGACGATGACCGGTGTCTCGGTGACGAACCACGCCCGGTCCGAGGCGAAGGACGTGGTTGCCGCGGTCGCCAAACGGAGCGGCGTCGAGCTGACGGTGGACGAGCTCCTCGAATCGCCGCACACGTTCATCGGCTCGATCGACGAGCTGGAGCAGAAGCTCATCCGCGTCCGGGAGCAGCTGGGGATCAGCTCGTTCATGGTCGGCGTCATGGGCTCGGCCGAGGAGGCCGGCCAGCTCGATCCCCTCGTGGAGCGGCTCGCCGGCCGCTAGGTACTCGGGACGCTCATGGCTTCGGGAAGAACGGCAAACCGCCGGGGATCGTCGTCGGGACGATCGACTTGATGTCCTTCGGCAGGAGCGGCCCGAGGATGAGCAGGACGATGGGCACGGTCGTCTGCTCGAGGAAGCCGCCGATCGTCGAATCGTCGACCGCGGTCCGAATGTCCTTGAGGAACCCCGTTTCGGTGAAGCCCGGCAGGCCGGAGCCGATGCTCGAGAACGTGTGCAGGATCACGATCCCGGCGGAGGCGATGAGGACGCCCTCCGCGAACCCGAAGATGGCTCCGAGACCCTTGTCGGTCGCCTCCGACAGGCCGTGCTGCGGTGCCCGCGCGAGGATCGGCTTGGCGAGGAGGTTGAGAACGAGCAACAGGACCGTGAACGCCACCGAGTAGCCGACCATCTCGGCGTACGGCTGGGGGATCTTCGGCAGGAAGGTGTGGACGATCGAGCCCGCGGGCGCCCTGAGGTACGCGCCCGCGAGGAACGACACCGCCACGAAGGCGAGGCCGATGAGCCGCCGGAGGAAGCCGCTCCGCCAGCCACCGATCACCAACCCGCCGATGAAGAGCAGCAGCACCAGGTCCGCCATCGTTCTCCTCCCGTCGTTGGTTGCGTTAGCGCTCGGTGGAGCCGCGGACCGCGCGCCGGATCACGACGCCGAGCACCGCGCCGATCGCCGTGAACGCCAGCGCCACGATGGACGCCGTCGAGCCGGTCGCGGGCACCTCGATGATCGGAACCGGCAGCCCGACGAGCGCCGCCCACAGCGACGGCCGATGGCCGTCGACCGCGGCGACGACTGCACTCGCGCCGATGAGCATCGCCGCGGTGACGCCGCTGTCGTCCCAATTGGGGCGGCTGTCGATGCCGGCGATCAGGAGACCGAGGCCGACGGCAGCGGCCATCAGGGCCAGCCGGCCGACGGGGGGCCGCCCCATAGTCAGCCTGGCGATCTCAGGCACGCTTGCGCGGGAGATCGAGGAACGGGAGCGGCACGACCGTCGCCGCGACGCGCCCGCGGCGGCCCTCGACGGTCCACTCGACGCTCAGCTTCGAGCCAGGAGCCTCATGCGACGCCGGCACCGAGGCCAGGCCGATGGCCTGCTTGAGGATCTGGCTCCAGCCGAGGGTCGTGACCTTCCCGATCTGGCGCTCGCCGCGGAACCCGCCCGGTGAGAACACCGGGGCGGCGGCCCGGCTCACCGCCGGCGAGATGGCCGGCGGCAGGTCCTGGGCGGAGTAGAGGCCCTCGATGCCGTACCAGTCGAGCGTCACGCCGACCAGCCGCCGAGCGGGACCGCCCCGTGCCGCCTCTCGCCGGAGTGCCAGCTGGCCCACGAACGGCGCCTTCTCGAGGTCGACGAGCCGGGTCATCGCGAGCTCGTACGGCGAGTAGTTCTGCTCCGGGTTCAGGGCATGCCGGGCGGAGGTGTAGTCGACCTCGAGGAGCACGAGCCCGGCCTCGAGGCGGACGACGTCCAGGGCGAGCATGCCCGCCGGCCGGACGCCATATGGGAAGCCGCCGGCCGCCAGGGCATCCCACGCCTCGACCGCGCGCTCCGCGGGGATCCAGACCTCGTAGCCGAGGTCGCCGGTGTAACCGGTCCGCGAGATCCCGACCGGGATGCCGGCGAGCGTCGCGTCCCGGCGTCGGAAGTAGCGGAGGTCCTCCAGGGAAGCGCCCATCGCAGCTTCCAGGACCGACCGCGAGAGCGGGCCCTGGACGGCAATCGCCGCCAGCGCCTCGGTGACGTCCTCGATCTCGACGTCGAGACCCCGGGCGTTGAGCGTGAGCCAGCGCTGCTGCGGATCGGCGGCCGTCCAGAGGAACTCGGAATCGGCGATCCGGTGGACCGTTCCGTCGTCGATGACCTTGCCGTGCTCGTCGCACCACGGCGTGTAGTAGACCTGCCCGACCCTGAGCTTCGTCGCATCACGGGTGATGACCCGGTCGACCAGGCGGAGCGCGTCCGGCCCGCCGACGCGGTACTTGTAGAGCGGCGAGACGTCGATGAGCGCGGCCGCCTCGCGGATCGCGTTGTACTCGATGTCGTGGGCGTCGGCGTAGGCCGAGGACGCCCACCAGCCCGACCACTCCCGCCACTGGAGCTTGCGGTTCAGCGCCGACGTGCGCGGGTGGAGCGGCGTCCCGAGGCTCATCGCTCGCAGTATCGCGGGTCGCGGCGGCCTCGTGCGAGACATACTCGGCGCATGGCCGGCCGCCGGAGGATGCGATCCTCGAGCACGTCGCGACCGAGCTGTTCCCGCCGATCCGCGCCGCGTCAGGTCGGCGAGCCGGCTGAGGGGTCAGCGGCGGGCTCCGGTGGGAGTGGTGGCGCCTCGCCCGGCGATCGGAGTTCGACCGGACGCGCGGCGACGTAGGGAATCGGCGGCTCCGCGAGCCCGAGGGCGAATGCTACGAGGACGAGCGCCTCACCGACGCCGGTCGCGATGAAGCCGAGCGCGTTGAGGGGGTCCTGGAAGGACTGCAGGGTCGAGAAGCCGATGTTCGACTGGGTCGCGATCAGGACCTGGCCGATCGTCGTCACCAGGCCGGTGAGAATGCCGTTCAAGGCCGCGCCCACGGCCGCGATCGCGAGGGCAACGCCGGGCCGCCGGCTGTCCCCGAGGCCGCGGACGACGATCCAGAGGAGGTAGGCCCAGGCGACGCCCGATGCAGTCGAGGCCAGGATCGAGGCTGCATCCGCGCCGGTGGTCGTGGCTCCGACCGTGTCGTCGGACAGACGGGCGATGCCGGCGACGAGTCCGATCCCAGTGCCGATGAGGCTGGCGCCGAGGACGATGTTGGAGAGTCCCGCCGTGGGTGCGGCCGGCGTCCGCGGGTTGAGCCGGCGCAGTCCGCGGGCCAGCAGGAGGAAGGACGAGGCCACCGCCACCGCCAGGATGGCGCCGAGCGCCTCGAAGAGGCTGATGTCCTGTCCGCGGACGGCAAGACTCAGGAAGGGCCGGCCGAGCAGCATGGCGACCGCTCCGACGACGGCGCCGGCGACGATCAACGGCGTGGCCTGCATCGCATCCGATCGTCGGACGAGCAGGATGGCGGGCAGCAGGATCCAGAGGTCGTGCGGGATGAAGAACGCGTACGACCCGACGAGACTCGACCCGAAGTCGACGCGGGCCTGCAGGACCCCGAACCAGCGCGACAGGATGTCGACCACCGCGAGGCCGATGAACACGCGCGCGAGGGTCGGCGCGGTCGCCCATGCGCGCTCCAGCCGTGGCCGAACCCACGTCGGGATGCGGATTGGATCGACGACGTCGGAGTCCGCAATCCTGCCCTCCCATCGGCATCGCGACGCCTGACAGCGTAAACGCCGTGGCATCCGGTCCGGTAGAGTCCGGATCTTCCCATTCGGCGTCAGTCGGGAGTTCGCGTGCCCCAGCGCTACGACGCGATCGTCATCGGCGGCGGCCACAACGGCCTGATCAGCGCCGCCTACCTCGCGCGCGCGGGCCTGCGGACCGTCGTGCTGGAGCGGCGCCACGTGCTCGGGGGCGCGGCCGTCACCGAAGAGATCTACCCTGGCTTCCGCTTCTCGGTCTTCAGCTACGTCGTCTCGCTGCTCCGGCCCGAGATCATCCGCGAGCTGGACCTGCCGAAGCACGGCCTCGACATCCTGCCGCTCGACGGGACGTTCACGCCGCTCCACGCAGGCGAGGGCCGGCCGGCCCCGATCGGGCCCGATGGCGAGAAGATCGGGACGGGCGATTACCTCTGGCGTGTCAACGACCACGGCCGCACGGTCCGCGAGCTCCGCCGCTGGTCGAAGCTCGACGCCGAGGCGTACGAGGAGTACGGCCAGCTCATGGTCGACATGGCCCGGTTCATCAAGCCGATCCTGTCGATCGTCCCGCCCGACCCCGCCTCGAATGACCCGCGGCCGCTGCTCCCCCTCGGCGGCCTGCTGCGGACGTTCCAGAAGCTGACGGAGCGGCAGCAGGCGGTCTTCGTCCAGCTGATGACGATGTCGGCCTTCGATTTCCTGAGCCAGTGGTTCGAGACCGATCCGCTGAAGGCGACGATGTCGGCGTCCGGGATCATCGGGACGTACCAGGGCATCAAGAGTCCCGGCACGGCGTACGTCCTGCTGCATCACTACATGGGCGAGATCGACGGCGCCTTCCGGGCGTGGGGCATCCCGAAGGGCGGCACGGGCGGGATCTCGAACGCCATTGCGAGTGCAGCGCGAGCGAACGGCGCGGAGATCCGGACGGAAGCGCCGGTGGTGACGATCCGCACCCAGGGCGGGCGGGCCACGGGCGTCATCCTCGAGTCCGGGGAGGAGCTCGACGCCGACGCCGTGCTCTCGTCGCTCGACGTCCGGCGGACCTTCATCGACCTCCTCGAGCCCGGGGCGGTCGACGGCGAATTCGAGGCCGAGGTCCGGCGGTTCAAGTTCCGAGGCTCGTCGGGCAAGGTCAACCTCGCGCTCGATGCCCTCCCGAGCTTCACCGCCCTGCCGGGACCCGGCGAGCACCTCCGAGGCGCCGTCTCGATCTCACCGTCGACCGACGCCATGGAGCGGGCCTACGACGATGCAAAGTACGGCCACTGGAGTCGCAAGCCCTACATCGACATCGTCATCCCGACGCTCGTCGACCCATCGATGGCCCCGCCCGGCAAGCACGTGATGAGCTGCTTCGTGCAGTACGCGCCGTACCACCTCGCCGATGGCCTCGGCACGTGGGACGACAACCGCGAGGCGTTCGGCGACGCGGTCGTAAACCGGATCGCCGAGTTCGCGCCGGACCTGCCCTCGAAGATCCTCCACCGCCAGGTCCTGACGCCGCTCGACATCGAGCGGACCACGGGCCTGACCGAGGGCAACATCTTCCAGGGCGAGCTGAGCCTCGAGCAGCTCTTCTTCAGCCGCCCCGTGCCCGGTTGGGCCCGCTTCCGGACGCCCGTGCGGGATCTGTGGCTGTGTGGCTCGGCGACGCATCCGGGCGGCGGGATCATGGGCGCGAACGGGCGCATCGCGGCCATGGAGCTGCTCGCGTCGCGACGGCGCGGGGTGCGCGTCGCATGACCTCGGTCGGGACTGCGGCGACCACGAGCTCGACCGCGGGCCCCTGGGATGCCATCGTCCTCGGAGCCGGCCATAACGCCCTGGTCTGTGCGGCGTACCTCGCTCGCGGCGGGCTGCGGACCCTCGTGCTCGAGCGACGGGACCACGTCGGCGGAGTCGCCGAGACGGTCGAGCTCGGTCCGGGGATCCGGGTGCCCGCAGGCGCTCACACCGTCGGCCGGCTCAGGCCGTCCGTCCAGCGCGACCTGGACCTGAAACGCCACGGGCTGTCGCTCGTCTCGCCGGACGTTCGCGTCTTCGCGCCGGTGCCCGGCGCATTCGTGGGGCGTGGCGGTCGACGCGGGCCCGAGACCGACGGGCGCGACGGTCGGAGCATCGTGCTGTGGTCCGACCCGCAGCGAACCGCGAACGGCCTCGCGGCACGCTCGACGGCGGACGCGGCCGGCTACGTGGCCTTCGATCGCCGGGTCCGTGATCTCGGCCGATTCCTCGAGGCCCTCGGGCGTGAGACGCCGCCGGACATCCGGTCGCCGAAGGTCGGTGACGCCTTCGCGGGCCTGCGCCTCGGCCGGGCGTTCCGGGGCCTCGGCGGCGACGGCGCGCGGGAGATCCTGCGGGTCCTGCCGATGGCCGTCGCCGATCTCGTCGGCGAGGCCGTCGAGGACGACGCCCTCCGAGCGACGCTAGCCTGGCGTGGCGTCCGGTACGGCGCGGTCGGCCCGCGGTCGGCCGGGACCGCCGCGACCCTCCTGGAGGACGGTGCCGGCAACGGCGGTGGCGCCGCCGGTGAGACTGTCTTCGCCAGGGGCGGTCCGGGCGCCCTCTCCGACGCCCTGGCCGCGGCGGCTCGAGCGGCCGGCGCCGAGATCCGGACCGGCACCGAGGTCGCCTCGATCCAGAGTCGCGACGGCGTCGCGACCGGGGTCGTCCTGGCCGCTGGCGAGAAGCTCCAGGGCCGAGCCGTGGTGTCCGGCCTCGACCCCAAGCGGACGCTGCTGGAGCTAGTCGATCCCGTGGCCCTGGGGCCGTCCCTCGGCTGGCGGGCGGGCAACATCCGGACGCCGGGCGTCGTGGCGAAGGTCAACCTCGGGCTCCGCAAGCTGCCGACGTTCCCTGCCGCCGGCGAGGACCAGGGACTGCTGCGTGGCCGGATCGTGGTAGCCCCCGGCATCGACGCCATGGAGCGGGCCTTCGACGCGTCCAAGTACGGCCGTTGGAGCGAGAGCCCGATTCTCGAGGCGACGATCCCATCGCTCGTCGATCCATCGCTGGTCGATGGCGCGAAGGCCGGGACCCACGTCATGAGCGTCATCGCCCAGTACGCGCCGTACGCGCTGGACCCCACGCTCGGTGGCTGGGAGGGCCAGCGTGAGGCATTCGGCGATGCGGTCGTGGCCGTGCTCGAATCCGTCGCGCCCGGCATCGGCAAGCTCGTCAGCCATCGCCAGGTCCTCACGCCGGTGGACCTCGAGGCACGCTATGGCCTCACGGGCGGACACCCGCTGCACGCCGAGGCGGGCCTCGACCAGTGGGCGCTGTGGCGTCCGCTCCTCGGTCATGCCCGTTACCGGCTCGCGCTGGAGCGGCTCTACCTCTGCGGCTCCGGGGCGCATCCCGGCGGCGGCGTGACCGGTGGTCCCGGCCAGAACGCCGCGCGCGAAGTGCTCTCGGACCTCCGTGGCCGCGCCGCGCGATAGGCCGCCCACGCCGGATTCGGCGCCCACGCTGAGTTCGGCCCCCTCGCCGGCGGACGCGGCGCCATCGCGGTCGGACGCTCCGTCGGCGCGGCCAACCTCGCCCTTCGCGTGGCTCGACCGGCCCGTCGATCGGCGGTTCCTCGTCTGGGCGGTGGTCGTCGGGATGGTGGCGACGGCGCTTGCCTGTTGGCTCCTCGATCTCCTGAGCCATCGCGGCGTCTACGGCCACATCCAGGACTCGCTCTACGTCACGCCGTTCTGGCAGGATGCGATCGCGACCTTCAACGGCCAGCTGCCCTACCGGGACTTCCCCCTCGAGTACCCGCCGCTCAGCCTGGTCGTCTTCCTGCTGCCGGTGCTGCTGCCCGGTGGTGGCCTCGGGTTCTACGAATACCGAACGGCCTTCGAGGTCGTGATGGCGCTGTGTGCGATGGCCCTCGTACCGGTCGTCGTCGCGACCGTCGTGCGGCTTGGCGGCCGGCGCACCGACATCCTGGTCGCGGTCGGGCTGCTCGCGGTGGCGCCCCTCCTGCTCGGCCCGCTGTGGATCTCGCGCTATGACCTGTGGCCCGCGCTCCTCACCGCCGCGGCGACGCTGGCGATCCTCGCCGGTCGCTTCCGGATCGCCTTCGCCGTGCTCGCGCTCGCCGTCCTGGCGAAGGTCTACCCGGCCGTCCTGATCCCGATCTTCGTCGCCTACGCCTGGCGCGCGGCCGGACGGCGCGAGGCGATCATCGCGACGGCCACGGGGACCGTGATGGGGCTGGCGGGGCTCATGCCGTTCGTGCTCATCGACGCTCCCGGCGCGCTTGACCCGTTCGCCCGAGCCATCGCCCGACCGCTGCAGATCGAGACCCTGGGAGCGAGCGTGTTGGCCGCGCTCCACGACTGGCTCGGGCTGGCCATTCCGCGCGTCAGCTACACCTTCAACTCATACAACGTGGAAGGCGCTGCGGCCTCGACCGCGGCGACGCTCCAGACGATCGCCCTCGTGGCGCTGCTGGTCGCGATCTGGTTCGCAGCCGCTCGCGGGCCCGCCGATCCGTGGCGGCTCGTGGTGGCCTGCGCCGCCGCGATCTGTGTCGACGTCGCCCTCGGCAAGGTCCTGTCGCCGCAATACGTCATCTGGCTGATCGCCCCGATCGTGATCCTCGTGGCGATCGATGGCGCCCGGCCGCTTGCCGCCCTGGCCGCGATCCTCGTGCTCACCCAGCTCTACTACCCGGTGCTGTACCAGCGCTACGTCCAGCGCTTCGACCCATCCGCAACGATCGCGGTCCTCGAACGCAACGTCGCGCTCATCCTGCTGGCGATCTACCTCATCGTGGCGACGGCGATGTTCGTATGGCCCCGACCAGCGAACGCCGCCGCGACGCGCGCCGCCGAGCTGCCCCGCGCGGCGGAGCCGCCGGCCTAGCCCGCGGCGGGCGTGTCCTCGGGCTCGATGTCGCGGTCGACCCGCGGATCCGGCTCACGCGGGCTGCGGACGGCGTGTCCCTCGCGTGCCTCAACCCGTCGAGCGGCGCGCATCGCCACCGACGCGTCGTCGACCGGCCGTGCGAGGAGATGCAGGAAGAGCGCCGAGAGGACCGCGCCGATCGGGATCCCGAAGATCGCCCCGCCGATGCCGGCGAGCTTCAGGCCGATGAACACCGACGCCAGGACCATGATCGGGTGGATGCGCAGGGCGTCGCCCATGATCCGCGGCTGGAGGACGTTGAGCAGCACGACCCAGCCGATGCCCACGACCAGGAACGTGCCCAGGAGCGCGTCGGGCTTGAACAGGAACGCCACGAGGACGGGTGGGATCCACGCGACGAAGGGTCCAAAGAACGGGATCGCCATGAACCCACCGGCGGCGGCGGTCGTGACGGCCGCGTAATCAAGCCCGAACACGAGGCTCGCGATGAGCGAGACGAGGGCGAAGATCAGGCCGGTGATCGCCTGGCCGCGAAGGAACCCGCCGAAGGACCGGGCGACGGCCTCCTCGATGATCCGGGCCTCAGCCTGGGCGCCGCGCGGCACGAGCCGGAAGAGGAAGGCCAGCAACCGCTCCCGGTCGGCGACCATGTAGAGCGAGAGCACGATGACGAGCAGGAGGTTGCCGATCGCGCCGATGCTGGCGACCGCAAGCGACTGGAGCGGCCCGACGAGCTGCGAGGCGTAGCTGTTGAGGTTGTCCAGGAAGGTGTTGGCCTGGGCCACGATGTCAACCCGGAACAGCCCGAAGGCATCGATGCGCTCCTGCCACGGCGCGAGGATGCCCGGCAGGTTCGCCCGCAACCCGGGCAGGCTCGCGATGAGCTGGGTGATCGAGCCGACGAGCGCGGTCGCAACGAGCACCGAGACGACGAGGATCGCCATGAAGAGGAGGAGGTAGACGACGATCACGGCCCCGGCCCGGCTCAGGATCGGGACGGCGGATCGGAGGAGCGTGACGAGCGGACTGAGCATGAACGCGAGCAGCCACGCCAGGAAGAACACGAGGATCAGGTCGGCGAACTGGGCGAACACGATCCCGATGTCGCCGAGCACGATGAACGTCAGCGCCACCGTCGCGAGAACGAGGATCGCGTTGAACCAGCGCCGTTCGCGGCTCGTCAGCTCGAACCCCACGTCGCTCCCTCCGGCCGGCCGGTCATCGCAGGCCCATCTTCTGGCGAACCTCGGCCATCGTGGCGGCTGCCACGGGGGCGAGATGCGCCGCTCCCGCGGCCACGATCTCCTCGATCCGCCCCGGATCGGCCATCAGCTCGAGATACCGCTCCCGAGCCGGCGCGTAGTGGGCCACGATCCGGTCCGCGAGGAGCTTCTTCGTGTCGACGCAGCCCGTGCGCGCGGTCCGCTCGCCGTCCCAGATGGTCTCGAAGTCGGGCCCGAAGAAGCGATGGAGCTGGCAGACATTGCAGATCTCGGGCCGGCCTGGCTGGGTCCGCAGAATTCGCTGGGTGTCGGTGACCATCGACATGACCTGCTTCCGGATGACCTCCGGCGGCGCGAGGATGTCGATCGTGTTGCCGATCGACTTGCTCATCTTCCGGACGCCATCCGTGCCGAGGACGGTGGGCGCCTCGGTGTAGACCGCCTCGGGCTCGGGGAAGGTCTCGCCGTAGCGGCGATTGAAGGCCCGCAGGATCTCCCGAGAGAGCTCGAGGTGCGCGGCCTGATCGCGCCCGACCGGTATGTAGGTCGCCTTGTACATCGCGATGTCGGCGGCCTGCAGCACGGGATAGGTCAGGAGCCCGTGGTTGATGTCGTCGGGCTGGGTCTCGCGCTTCTCCTTGTACGTCGGCGTGCGCTCGAGCCAGCTCACGGGCGTCACCGTCGCGAGCAGCCAGGCGAGCTCGGTGTGCTCGGGCCGGTGGCTCTGGACGAACAGCGTGCAGCGCTCGGGGTCGAGACCGAGCGCGAGGAGCGAGGCCGCCATGTCGCGGGTCCGCTCGCGCAGGACGTCGGGATCGTGGGTGCTCGTGAGGGCGTGGTAGTCGACGATGCAGTAGATCGCCTCGTACGCATCCTGGAGCCGGACGTAGTTGCGGATCGCCCCGAGGTCGTTGCCGAGGTGAGCCACGCCCGACGGCTGGATCCCGCTGAAGGTGCGGGCGGCAGCGCCGCCGCGCGCGGGAGCGGCGGTCGGATCGGACGCCGCCATTGGATCGGCCGCCGCCGTCGTGGCAGCGTTCGGTGGGCTCATCGCCGGCCGAGTGTAGTGCCGCGTTGACGCCCCCCGCACACTTCGTCCATGGGTGGGGTAGGGGACCTGACACGCACCGTCGCCGACGGCATTGCCGGCCTCGTGGGCGGCGCGGTCGGCGCGCTGGTCGACGCGTTCTGGGCGATCGTCCACCAGGGCCAGGCGCTGCTGCCCGGTCCGCTCTTCCCGATCGTGATCGGCGGCCTGTTCGCGGCCCTCGTGCTCTGGTCGATCCGGAAGTAGGGGCGCGGCGCGGGGGCTACCCGCCCGCGGCGATCGGCTGGCCGGCGGTGTGCTTCCGGATGAACCCGAGGGTCTCCTCCCAGGACGTGTCCGACGCGGTCTTGAACTCCGCCGCCTTGCGATCGAAGAACGAGTGCGGAGCGCCGTCGTAGACGATCGTGCGGTGATCGACACCGGCCTTGTCCAGGGCCTCGTCGTACTCCGCCCGGATCTCCGAGGTGATGCCCTGGTCGGCGCCACCGTAGATCGCGAGGATCGAGCATTCGATCTTCGTGGCGAGGTCCGCGGGCGCCGGCATCCCGCTGCGGTGGGGCCCGACCGGCCAGCCATAGAACGCGATCGCGCCGGCGAACCCGAGACCGAGCGTCGTCGCGACGGACGCCAGCCGGCCGCCCATGCAGAACCCGGTCACGAACAGCGACCGTGGCGCCGGATCCAGCGCCCGCAGCCGCGCGACCCCGGCGCGTACGTCGCTCTGGAGGCCCTCCCACGACGTCTGGCTCAGGTGCGGCCCATAGTCGAACTCGTCGGACCGCTCGCCGGTGCCCGCCGTCCGCCCGAAGTAGTCGATCGCGACGGCGGCGATGCCGTGCTCGGCGAACCGCAGGGCGAGCTCCTCGAAGAACGGGTGCAGGCCCCGGGCATCGGGCAGGATCAGGATGCCGGCGCCGGTCGGCTGGGCGGGCCGGGCCTCGAACGCCCGGATCTCGCTGCCGTCATCGGTCTTGAGCACCACCGACGCGTGGTCCAGGGCGCCGCCCGCGATGGGATCGATGGGCGGGTGGCTGTCAGCGTCGAAGCACATCGGAAACACCTCGGTTCGGTGGTCTGGGGCACCCGGCGGGTCGAGCCGGCGCCCGCCCGCCCATGCTCCCACGAAGCCGCCGATCGTGGCGTGCACGAGGGCCGCTGCTAGAATGCCGCCCCAGCCGAGACGGGAGGAGCCGTGGCGTTGCGAGAACCGGGCGATCGCGCGGCCCCCGTGGCCGCGTTCCCCGTGCGTCTCGAGACGTTCGATGTAGTGGGCTCCACGAACGACACCGTCATGGGCTGGCTGCGCGATGGGACCCCGGAGGTCTGCGTCGCGATCGCCCGCGAGCAGACGTCCGGTCGCGGTCGCCTCGGTCGCACCTGGGTGGCCCCCGCCGACGCCGCGCTTCTGGCCTCCATCGGCTTCCGGCCCTCATGGATCGCTCCCGATCGCGCATGGCGCCTCGCTGCGGTCGTCGCGCTCGCGATGGCCGACGCGGCCGAGGACGTCGCCGGCCTCGCCGAGGGCACGATCCGACTCAAGTGGCCGAACGACCTCGTGGTGGCGTTCGGCGCGTCGGGCCGCCCGTTCGGAGCGGGAGCAGTCGTCGGGCCCGAGACGCCGATCCAGGTCCGGAAGCTCGCCGGGCTCCTGGGCGAGACCGATGGCCTCGGGACCGCGGACCCGCGAGCGGTTGTCGGGATCGGGATCAATGCCGACTGGTCGCGCGACGCCTTCCCGCCCGACCTCCGCGAGGACATGACCTCGCTCAGCGAAGCCTCGGGCGGCCGCTCGATCGATCGTGACGACCTCCTTGATGCGTTCCTCGGTCGCCTCGAGTCGCGCGTCGAGGCGCTCCGCGGCGGCCACTTCGACGTGAGCGGCTGGTCGGGCCGCCAGCTGACGAACGGCCGGCACGTCCGGCTCGAGCATCCCGGTGGGACAGCCGAGGTCGTCCGCGCCATCGCCGTCGATGCCCTGAGCGGCGCACTGATCGTCGACGACGAGCGCGAGGTGCTGGTCGGCGAGATCACGCACCTGCGCTTGGCCAAGTCCACTGCCGGCGCCGGCGCCGCCGAAACGATCGCCGAAGCCGCCGCCGATTCGCAGCGCCACATCGGATCCGGGGTGTAACGCGATGGCGCGTCCGGTGTTTGGAAGGACAGGAGCGGCGAAGGACGCCGTCCCTCGCATCGCGCACCTCGATCGGGATCGCCCCCTCGTCGATGCCGCGCGGCGCGACCCGGCTCGCTTCGATGCCCTATATAGGCGGTACCTCGCACAGGTGTACAGCTACGCGTACTACGAGCTCGGCGATCACCACGCCGCCGAAGACGCCACGGAGCGGACGTTCCTGTCGGCCCTCGCGAACCTCCACCGGTTCGAGGAGCGCGCCCGACCCGCCGACGGCGAGGGCGCCTCGACGTTCCGCGTCTGGCTGTTCCGGATCGCCCGCAACGTCGTCCTGAACGAGCGCCGGACGACCCGTCGCCACCCGTCGGAGCCCATCGGCGAGACGACGATCATCGCCGACCCGCTCGACGTCGAGAGCCGGGCGGTCAAGAACGAAGAGGCCCTCGCCGCGTGGCACGCCGTCGGCCGGCTCCCGGGCGACCGCCGTCGGGCCGTGGTGCTGCGCTTCGTCGACGAGATGTCGACCGCCGAGATCGCGGGTGTCCTGGGTCGCTCCGAGGCCGCCGTCCGCGTCTTGATCCATCGCGCGCTGCGCTCCGTCGCGAAGGATCTCGGGTCCCGCTCGTGACCGTGCTCGGGCGTGACGGGGGCGAGATCGAGGCCCTCGTCACGGACCGCTACCTCGACGCGCTGCTCGCCGGGACGCCCGAGCTCACCCAGCTCGGCCCGCACGGTGAGGCCGGCAGCGGCGGCGCCGGGACCGACTCGCGCAGTCCGCTCGACCTGGCGGTTCGGGCGGCATCCCGCCGGCTCGCCGGGGACCTGCCGCGCTTCCACCCGTCGTTCCGCTTCGAGGAACGGCTCGCCGTCCGGCTCGCCGAGGCCGCTGCCGCGATGCGCCTCCCGCTGGCCGCGGGCTCGGAGTCGGAGGTCGCCCGCATTCCGGTCACGCCGCCGTCGGGGTTCGATCCCCTTGCCGCGTTCCCGGACGAGGATGGATCCGATGCCCTCGGCCGGCCCTTCATCGTCCGTGGCGCCGTCGCCGCGTCCGCGCTCAGCCTCGCCGGGGCCGCCTGGTACGCCTGGCGCCACCGTCCATCCGGGTCGCCGATGGCGCGGGCCGCGCGGGCTGCCCACGGCTCGCGCTCCGGGCGCCGCCAGCTCAGCGGCACGGGTCGGGTCTAGGGAGCCGGGCTATGCCGATCAAGCTTCCGACCTTCCGCCCGCGCCGCGACGACTATCCGGCCGATCTTTGGACCAAGTGCCCGTCGTGCACCCAGATGCTGTTCAACAAGCAGCTGGAGAAGAACGATCGGGTCTGCCCCAACTGCGGCCACCACTTCCGCCTCTCCGCGCCCGCCCGCCTCGGGCTGCTCCTCGACCCCGGCAGCTTCCTCGAGCGCGATTCGGGCCTGCAGTCCGTCGACCCACTCGGCTTCGTCGATCAAAAGCCGTATCCGGACCGGATCGCGGCCGCGCAGGTCGCGACGGGCCTCCGCGATGCCGCGATTCGCGGGACGGGCACGATCGGCGGCCAACGCGTCTCGATCTGCGTCATGGACTTCGGGTTCATGGGCGGCTCGATGGGCGCCGTCGTCGGCGAGAAGGTCACCCGCGCTGCCGAGGACGCTCGTTCCGAGCGGATGCCGCTGATCGTCGTCTCGGCATCGGGTGGCGCCCGGATGCAGGAGGGCACGATGGCCCTCATGCAGCTTGCGAAGACGTGCGCCGCCCTCGAGCGCCTCAAGGCAGCGGGCGTGCCGTACATCAGCGTCATGACCGATCCGACGACGGGCGGCGTGTTCGCCTCCTATGCCGTGCTGGGTGACGTCAACCTCGCTGAACCCAACGCCTTGATCGGCTTCGCGGGCGCGCGGGTCTCGGCCGGGACGATCGCCCAGGAGCTCCCGCCGGGCTTCCAGCGCACGGAGTTCCTCTTCGACCACGGCTTCGTCGACCGAATCGTCTCCCGGCGAGAGCTGCGGGGTGAGCTCGCCGCGCTCCTGACCTACCTCAGGCCCGCCGCCGTCCACGGCAACGGCAATGGCAACGGGACGGGCGAGACGGACGGTCGAGGCCGCCTCGACCCGATCGGGTTCCTGTCATCGGTCGCCGACCGGCTCGTCCCCGATCTCGCGGAGCCCGGCAATGGTTGACAAGGTCCTCCGCGGCCAGCGCAATGCCGAGGCGAAGGCCGACGGCCGCTCGAAAGCCGACAGTCGTGTGCTCGGTGATCCGAAGGCCGAGGTCTGGCGGCGGGTCCAGCTGGCTCGCCACCTCGGCCGGCCCCGGACCCTCGAGCTCCTCGGCGAGATGGCCGACGAGATCGTGGAGCTGCACGGCGACCGGCTCTACGGCGACGACCCGGCGATGGTCGCGGGCTTCGCCCGGTTGGGCGAGCACCGGATCGCGTTCGTCGGCCAGCAGAAGGGCGCCGACACCGAGGAGAACATTCGTCGCAACTTCGGGATGCCGCATCCCGAGGGTTACCGCAAGTCGATGCGAGTGATGGAGCTGGCCGAGCGCTACGGCCTGCCGATCGTGACCTTCGTCGACGTGCCGGGCGCCCATCCGGGCGCCGAATCCGAGGAGCGCGGCATCGCCGACTCGATCGCTCGCAGCATCGCCCTCATGAGCCGGCTGCGGACGCCGATCGTCTCGGTCATCACGGGCGAGGGCGGCTCGGGTGGCGCCCTCGCGATCGCCGTGGGCGATGTCGTCGTCGCTCTCGAGAACGCGGTCTACTCCGTCATCAGCCCCGAAGGCTGCGCCGCGATCCTGTGGCGCAGCTCCGAGGAGGCTCCCGCCGCGGCCCTGGCGATGAAGATGTCCGCTCCGGATCAGCTGGCGCTCGGCGTCCTCGACGCCGTCGTCGAAGAGCCTGACGAAGGCGCCCACGCCGATCCTGCCGGGACGGCGCGGCGTCTGAGGCCGGTCATCGCGGAGGCGCTCGACCGGCTTGCGACGCTGCCGCTGGACGATCTCGTCGAGGCGCGCTACCGGCGCTACCGGACCCTCGGCCCGTACACTGAGGTCGCGACACCGGCCATCGCCCCGCCTCCCGCCCGGGGGCTGGGTGACCGGCTGCGAGACCTGCTCGATCCGACCCGCTGGTCGGTCGCCACGCTGCCCGGGTCGTCGCGCCGGGACGAGCCGCCTGCCCACGAGGACGTCTGAGCCGTGCCCCAGGGATCGCCGGAGCCCCGCGAGTCCAAGGTCCGCCAGCCTCGCGACACGGATCGTGACGCCAATCGTGACGCGGCCCGCGGCGCCGCCCGTGAGGCCGACCTGACCGCCATCGATTCGCTGATCGACCGACTGGTCCCGGCCCTCACCGCGAAGCTCGGGAGCACCCATCTCGGCGAGCTCGAGGTCCGCGAAGGCGACTGGCGGATCCGCCTCCGTCGGCCGGCGACCGCCGGCAACTGGAACGGCGAGCTCCGCCGCTCGAGCGACCGCGCCGGTCGGAGCGGCGCTTCCCACGATGCCCACGGCGGCACGCGATCCGGCGGGGCTGCGTCGACCTCGGCCGATGCCCACCGGGTGCCAACCCCCGGGGGTTCGAACGGCAGCAGCCCCCACCCCGGAGGCAGCCAGCCGCCGCGTCCGGCGCACGAGGACGAGACCCGCCGCGTCGCGACATCGCCGGCGGTCGGCGTCTTCCATACCGGTGCCCGCTCGACCGTCGGGACCCGCGTCCGCCAGGGCGACACCCTCGGCCATGTCGACGTCCTCGGCGTCCGCGAGGACGTGCTCTCGCCCGCCGACGGGCTCGTGGGCGAGCTGCTGACCCAGGCCGGGACGGCCGTCGAGTACGGCCAGGAGCTGGTCGTCATCGCCCTGCCGACGTCGGCCGAGGCGGTCCGCTGATGTTTCGCCGGATCCTCATCGCCAATCGCGGCGAGATCGCGCTGCGGGTCCTCCGCGCCTGCCGGACGCTCGGGGTCGAGGCGGTCGTCGCCTACAGCGAGGCCGACCGCGACTCGCTGCCGGTCCAGCTGGCCGACGAGGCGATCTGCATCGGTCCGGCGGACGCCAAGCGGAGCTACCTCTCTGCGCCGGCCCTCATCTCCGCCGCGGTCATCACCGGCTGCGATGCGGTCCATCCCGGCTACGGCTTCCTGTCGGAGGACGAGGGCTTCGCCGAAGTGGTCCGCGCCCACGACCTCACGTTCATCGGGCCTTCGGCCGACGTCCTGGACCGGTTCGCGAGCAAGGAGGGCACCCGCCGCCTGCTCGGCAGCCATGGCCTCGCCACGATCCCCGGCTCCGACGGGATGCTGCGCGACGACAGCCACGCCCTCGACGAGGCGGACCGGATCGGCTACCCGGTCCTCATCAAGCCGTCGGCAGGCGGCGGGGGCAAGGGCATGCGCATGGTCCGGACGCCGCGCGAGCTCGAGTCGGCCATCCGGATCTGCCGCTCCGAGGCGAAGTCGGCGTTCGGTGACGACTCGCTCTACCTCGAGAAGTGGCTCGACGACAACCGCCATGTCGAGGTGCAGGTCGCGGTGGACCGGTTCGGCCGGGGGATCCACCTCGGCGAGCGCGACTGCTCGGTCCAGCGCCGCCACCAGAAGATCCTGGAGGAGGCGCCGACGCCGGCCCTCGGACCGGCGGCTCGGGCCGAGCTCGCCGAGCGAGCCGTCCGCGCGGTCGTCGCCGCGGGCTACGAGAACATCGGGACCCTGGAGTTCCTCGTCGACCGCGACGGCAACGCCTACTTCATCGAGATCAACTGCCGGATCCAGGTCGAGCACCCGGTGACCGAGATGCTGACCGGCATCGACATGGTCGCGCTGCAGATGCGAATCGCGGCCGGCGAGCCGCTCGGCCTGACCCAATCGGACATCACGTTCTCCGGCCACGCCATCGAGTTCCGGATCAATGCGGAGGATCCCGCCCACGATTTCCGGCCTGGCGCCGGGATCGTGAGCCGATATCACGCGCCGGGCGGGCCGGGCGTGCGGATGGACTCGCACCTCTACGAGGGCTACGAGGTCCCGCCGTTCTACGACTCGCTCCTGGGCAAGCTGATCGTGTGGGGCCCGGATCGCGAGACCGCGATCGCCCGAGGCCGCGCCGCGCTGGATGAGCTCCTCATCGAGGGCCTGACGACGAACGTGGCGATCCACCAGGCACTCCTCGGCAACGAGTCGTTCCTGGAAGGCCACATGACGACGAACCTCCTCGATCGGGTCGGGAGCGGCGCGTTCCTCGCCGCTGCCGCGCGCGCATGACCGACGCGCTCGCCACGCCTGGCACCGTCCATACCACCCGGGAGATCGAGGCCCTGATCCCGCATCGCTGGCCGATCCTCATGGTCGATCGGATCGTCGAATACGACCCCGAGGCGAAGCGGATCGTCGGCATCAAAGGCGTCACCGCGACGGAGTGGTGGGCCCAGGGCCACTTCCCGGGCCTGCCCGTCATGCCGGGTGTCCTCCAGGTCGAGGCACTCGCCCAGACGATGGCGGTCTACGTCGCCAAGCAGCCCGGGTTCGGCGACCGGATCGGGCTGTTCGCGGGGATCGACGACACGCGCTTCAAGCGGATCGTCGTCCCGGGCGACACGCTCCGGCTCGAGGTCACGATGGAGAAGCTCGGCAAGCGCTTCGGCCGCGCTCGCGGCGTGGCCAGCGTCGACGGCGACGTGGCCTGCGAGGCCACCCTCAGCTTCATCATCCCGCCCGAGGGCGTCCTGCGATGACCGAGCGGGCGGCGGCTCGCAAGGGCTGCGGGGCGCACAGGCGACAACGACGCGACGCGCGGCCATGGTGAGCCGCTCGTGAGCACGCGGCTGGCCGTCCTGTCGGATGTCCATGGCGTGACACTCGCGCTCGAGGCGGTCCGGAAGGCGATCAAGAAGGAGAAGCCGGACGTCGTGCTCGTCGCCGGCGATCTCGCGATGAACGGGCCTGATCCCGCCGGCTCGATCGACGTCCTGCGGGAGATGGAGGCGGAGGGCGCCGTCATCGTCCAGGGCAACACGGACATCGCGGTCGCCGACGCCGATTACGCGGCGGCCTTCCCGTGGCTCCTCGAATCCGGGATCCCGGATCCGATGCGGCTCGCTGCGGAGTGGGCCCACGACGCCCTTTCGGACGAGCAGCTCGCGTGGCTGCGCCGCCTCCCGGCCGAGCGCCGGATCCGGATCGGTGACGACCTCGTCCTCGTGACCCACGCCTCGCCCGGGTCCCAGACCCAGGGCTTCGACAGGGACCTCGACCCGACCGCCATCCTCGAGCGGATCGCCCGGACCGATGCCCGGGTCATCTGCTGTGGCCACACCCACATCCCGGACGTCCACGAGTTCGGCTGGAAGGTCATCGTCAACGCCGGCAGCGCCGGCTACGTCTTCGATGGCGACCCGACCGCGTCGTGGGCGCTCGTGACGCTCGCCGACGACGAGGCGACGGCCGAGATCCGGCGGAGCGAGTTCGATCTCCTCGCCGTCGCGAACGCCATCTCCGCCCGTGGCCTGCCCGGCGACGTGTACCGCGCCGCCACGGTGCGGACCGGGAAGCTCGTCCGGTGAGCGGCAGCCGTGGCTGACGAGCGGCGGCGCGTCGTCGTCACCGGCATGGGCGCGTTGACCGCGCTTGGACCGGATGTCGCCTCGACGTGGGACGGCCTGGTGGCAGGCCGCTCCGGCGTCCGGACGATCGAATCGTTCGACCCGTCGCGGGTCGACTCGAAGATCGCCGCCGAAGTGCGCGACTTCGACCCGGGCGACGTCGTCGATCGGAAGGACGCCCGGCGGATGGACCGCTACATCCAGTTCGGCCTCGTGGTGGCCCGCGAGGCGATGCGCCAGGCCGGGCTCCCGGACCATCTCGAGGGCTCCCTCGCGGAGCGCACCGGGGTGTACCTCGGCAGCGGCCTCGGCGGTGTGCAGACCCTCTTCGGCGGGGTCCTCACGATGGCTGAGCGCGGCCCCGACCGGATCAGCCCGTTCTTCGTCCCGATGGGCATCTCGAACGTCGGGGCGGGCCAGATCGCCATCACGTTCGGCCCGCTCGGCCCGAACTTCGCGATCGTCTCGGCCTGTGCGACCGGCGCCCACGCGATCGGGGAGGCGTGGGAGACCATCCGCCGCGGCGATGCGGACCTGATGCTGGCCGGCGGCGTCGAGGCGGCGATCCACGAGGCCGTCATCGGCGGATTCGACTCGATGAAGGCCCTGTCAACCCGGAACGACGACCCGGAAGCGGCATCCCGCCCATTCGATGCCGGACGCGACGGATTCGTCATGGGCGAGGGCGGCGGGATGCTCATCCTCGAGGCGCTCGAGAGCGCGGAGGCCCGCGGCGCCGAGCCCCTCGCCGAGCTCGTCGGCTACGGGGCGACCGCGGATGCGGCCCACATCACCCTGCCGGCGCCCGGCGGCGCAGGCGCGGTTCGGGCGGCCCGCCGGGCGCTCGAGAAGGCGGGGATCAGCGTCGACGAGATCGACCACGTCAATGCCCATGCCACCTCGACACCGGAGGGCGACCGGGCCGAGCTCGAGAGCCTCCGGACGCTCCTCGGAGATCGGGCGCCGAAGGTCGCCGTGACGGCGAACAAGTCGATGCTTGGCCACACGCTCGGCGCAGCCGGGGCCATCGAGTCGATCGCGACGATCCAGTCCATCCGGACCGGCGTCGTCCCGCCGACGATCAACCTCGACAAACCGGACGATGCCGGCGTCGGCCTCGATCTCGCGGCCAAGGCCGCCGAACATCGGGACATCCGGATCGCCCTGAACAACTCGTTCGGCTTCGGCGGCCAGAACGCGACGCTCGTGTTCCGGCGCTGGGCGGCCTGAGCCATGGCTGATCTCGCCACGCCCGAGCCCGCCAGCCCCGTGCCTGCTCCTCCTGACGTCGCGCCGGTGGGCGCGGAGCCCGTGCCGGTCATGGCCGAGCAGCCGCCGGCCGTCGACCCGGGCGACGCGCGTCTCTTCGGCGTGATCGATCGGCTTGCGGCGATCCTCGACCACAGCGACCTCGTCGAGCTGGAGATCCAGTCCGGCAAGACGCGCCTGATGCTCCGCAAGCCGACGGCCCTCGTGCAGCCCATCGCCGGGACTGCTCTTCCTGGTCAGGTCGGCGGGGGAGCGCCCGGCGACGCAGGCGGCGGTGCAGGCGGGACGGCAGGCGCGTCTGGTGGACCCGCGGCCGCCGCGAGCGCTGCGCCTCCTGCAAGACCGTCGGTCAAGGCTCCGTTGACGGGCATCTGGTACGGCTCGCCGGCCCCGGGCTCCGCGCCCTACGTCCAGGTCGGGAGCGAGGTCGCGGTCGGGACCGTCATCGGCTTGATCGAGGCCATGAAGCTGTTCAACGAGATCAAGAGCGACCTCGCCGGGCGCGTGGTCAAGATCAACGTCGAGACCGGCAAGCTGGTGAAGGCCAAGCAGCCGCTCTTCGAGATCGAGCCGCTGTGATGAGGGAGCGGTGATGGCCACGAACGGCTCGCGCAACGGCGATGGCGACGGCACCGGGAACCGCAACACCACGGGCGGCAGGCAGGGCGGCGAGACGGCCGCGTATCACCCAGCGACCGCGCGCCGGGCCCACGTGACCGGCTGGGGCCGCTACGTCCCGAGCCACGTCCTCACGAACGCCGACCTCGAGAAGATGGTCGACACCAACGACGAGTGGATCCAGAGCCGCACCGGAATCCGCGAGCGGCGGGTCGCCGCGGCAGACGAGACCACGGCATCGATGGCCGCCGTCGCGTCGATGCGCGCCATCCGGACGGCCGGCATCGAGCCCGACGACATCGATCTCATCCTCCTCGGCACGCTCACGCCGGACTACTGGATGCCGTCGACCGCGGCGCTCGTCAAGGAGGCAATCGGCAACACGCGGGCCGCGGCGATGGATGTCGCGGCGGCGTGCTCGGGCTTCGTCTATGCCTTCGCGACCGCCCAGGCCTGGATCGAGGCCGGCCACGCGAAGCACGTCCTCGTGATCGGGGCGGAGCTCCTGACGCGCTTCCTCGACTACACCGATCGCAGCACATGCATCCTGTTCGGCGACGGGGCCGGTGCGGTCGTCCTGTCGGCGTCCGATGAGCCCGGCGGGGCCATGGGCGTCGAGCTCACGACCGAGCCCCAGGGCGCGTACATGATCTGGCTGCCCGCCGGCGGCGCGAAGAGTCCGCCATCGGCCGAGACGATCGCGCGGGGCGAGCACTACATCCGGATGGAAGGCCGCGAAACCTATCGCTTCGCCACGAAGACGATGGCCACGACCGCCCTGGCGTCCATCCAGAAATCGGGCCTCACGCCCGACGACGTCCAGCTGTTCATCCCGCACCAGGCCAACGTCCGGATCATCGAGGCGGTCGCGAAGGGCCTCGACCTGCCGATGGACAGGATGTACACGAACGTCCAGAAATACGGCAACACCTCGGCCGCGTCCGTGCCCATCGCCCTGGCCGAGGCGGTCAACGAGGGCCGCCTCAAAATCGGTGACTGCGTCACGCTGGTCGCGTTCGGCGCCGGGTTCACGTCGGCCGGCGTGACGATCCAGTGGACCGCCGACCCGGCGCGCGGGATCGCCGGCGACGCGGCCGTTGATCCACGCGACATCCATGTCCGCCTGCCGGTCGACTGGGACTCGGTCGACCCGATCCCGCCCGCGCTTGCGGCCTTGATGGCCCAGCACGGTCCGGTCGATCCGCCGCTCGACGACGTCGTGCCCGGCGAGCCGGAGCCGGCCCCCCTTCGAGCGAGCGGCTGAGGGAGGGACCGAGTGATCGATCTGACCGGCAAGAGCGCCGTCGTCACCGGTGGGTCGCGCGGGATCGGGCGGGCGATCGTCCTGCGGCTGGCGACCCAGGGCGCCGACGTCGCCTTCAGCTATCGCGGCAACGAGGCCGCCGCCCAGGAAACCGCGAAGGCCGTCGAGGCGATGGGCCGGAAGGCGCTCCCGCTCCAGGGCGATGCCACGGATCCCGAGGCCGCGAACGCCCTGGTCAAGGCCGCGCTCGACGCGTTCGGCAAGGTCGACATCCTCGTCAATAACGCCGGGATCACCCGCGACGACCTGATCATGCGGATGTCGCTCGAGGACTTCCGGGCCGTGCTCGAGACGAACCTGTTCGGCGCCTTCTATGCGATCAAGGCGGTGACCCGGCCCATGCTGAAGGCCAAGGGCGGCCGGATCATCAACATCACGTCGGTCTCGGGCCAGGCGGGCCAGACCGGCCAGGCGAACTACTCGTCGGCGAAGGCCGGCCTCATCGGGCTGACGAAGGCCACGGCCCGCGAGCTCGCGTCGCGGGGGATCACCTGCAATGCGGTCGCGCCGGGCTTCGTCCTCACCGAGCTGACCCAGGACCTGCCCCAGAACCTCCAGGACCAGATCACCGCCCAGACGCCGCTCGGCCGCTTCGGCACGACCGAGGAAATCGCGAACGCGGTCGCCTTCCTCGCCTCGGACGAAGCTGCGTTCATCACCGGCCAGGTCCTCGCCGTCGACGGCGGCCTGGTGATGATGTAGCCCCGAGAAGCACGACCGCCGCGTCGCGAGCATCCAGCACCGGGCGGGTCGTCCGGGTCGCGACGGCCAGCGAGATCGCGCCCGCGAGGAGGGCATGGATCCGGCGGCCGAGGGCCGCGGCATCGGGCTGGCCCGCGCCGCGAAGGCTCGTCTCGAGGTCAGCCCCGATCTCGGCGAGATAGGCCCGAGCCGCCGTCGATGCCGGATGTCGGGCATCCGAGATCTCCAGGGCCGTGTTCAGGTACGGGCAACCGATGAAGTCGTTGGCCTCGAGCCACTCCGCGACGACCTCGAACAGTCGTGGGATCACCTCCCCCGGCGTCGTCGATCGAGCCTCGGCCGCGGTTCGGACTCCCTCGAACCAGCGGGTCCCGGGTTGCTCCAACCAGGCGACGATGAGGTCATCCTTGGACGGGAAATGGCGGTAGAAGGTCGCCTTGGCGACCGCCGCCGCCTCAATGAGCGTGTCGACCCCGGTTCGGCTGGTGCCGTTCTCGGCGAACAGGACCGCAGCGGCCGCGAGGATCCGGGCCCGTGGCCTCGCGCCCGGGGCGGTTCGCGGGCGGGGCCGCAGGGTGTCGCCCACGAGCGCCCCGTCATGGGCCGCCACGATGGCTGGCATCGTCTCGGTCCGCTGGTCGTGCGTGTCATACGCGCAGACCACGACGACCCGCGGGCGACGGACGAGCGCATCGAGGCGAACCTCGTAATCGAGCAGCTGGTCCACGCCCGGGACGTCACTTCCGGCCCAGCCCATGTCGCCGACGATCCGAACCGCGGGAAACCCGAGGGCCCGGCTCTCGCGGATCGAGCGTCGGATGAACGCCAGCATCCGCGTCGAGTCGAACGTGCCATCCTGGAGGTAGGCCTCGTCCCAGGTGAGAATCGCCAGCTGACCGGAGGCGACCGCCGCCGCCGCGTCGATCGAGCCGGCCAGGCGCTCGAGCAGGGCGGACCGGTCCTTGACGATCTCGACCACGCGTTCGCCCGCTGCGAGGCCTTCGATGGCGAACGGGACCATCGCGTCGGCCGCGTTTCCCGGCCCGCTGAACAACCCACAGATGTGGTGCCGCTTGCCGAGCTCGGCTGCTCCGAGACGCGGGACCCGTGGCGGCGATGGCATGGCGCGATGAGCCTAGTCCAATCTGGACTCGGCGCCGTCCGCAGATTGGCAGTCTCAATACAGACCGGTCTGTCTCTTTCCGGTAGGATTGCTCTCAGACGTGACCCATCAGCGCACCCGGCCCGATCTCGGCGAGCTCCGCCCCGCACTCCGAGTGCTCCTCGTCCGAGCCCTGCCGCTCTGCCGACCGGAGACGATCGACGCATTGGTCGACACCGCCCACGTCCGGCCCCTCCGGCGCGGCCAGTTCATCTACCGCCAGGGCGAGCCGGTCCCGCTCACCCTCCTCCTGCGTGGCTATGGGGTGGCCCGGCGGACGACGTCCGAGGGCCACGAGCTCATGAGTGGCGTTGCATCCGCCGGAGAGCTCTTCGGCTACTCGGGGATGGCGTCGACGCTCTCGAGCGTCGCCCTGGTCGCGGTGACCGACTGCGACGTCGCGCAGTGGCCAGGCGCTGAGGTTCGTCGCCTCGGCGCCGAGGATCAGGCGCTGCTGTTCGCAGCCATCGAGTCGATGGCAGCCTCGGTGCATGCCACGGTGGAGCGGATCGAAGGGTTCGTGCATCAGGATGCCCGGCGTCGGGTCCTGCGGATCCTCGTGCAGTACCGGGTCCTGTTCTTCGGCGATCCGGCGGTCCTCGATCGAACGCAGCTCCCGGGCCTCGTCGGCACGAGCCGCGAAATGACCGGCCGCGTCCTGCGGCGGCTCGAGCAGGAGGGGACGCTCGAGCGTGTGGGTCGTGCGGGCCTGCGACTGCTCCGGCCTGATCGGCTGGACACGGGACGACGGTAAGGTCGGCCGATGCCGCGTCCGCCGGCGGCGGAACATGTTCCTCGCCAGCCGGTCAGCTGCGAGGCACCGTCGTGCCAGACGTGACCACTCGGGCGCTGGTACTGATCGTGGACGACGACCTCGCCAATCGAGCGTTGCTCAGGCGTGCCCTCGATCGGGAAGGGTTTGCCACGATGGGAGCGGCCAACGGCCGCGAGGCGCTCGAGCTCATTGCCCAGCACCCGATCGACGTCGTGCTCATGGACGTCAGCATGCCCATCCTGAATGGCTTCGAGGCCCTCCAGGAGATCCGGGCCAGCGATCGGTTCTGGACGCTGCCGGTCATCCTCGTCACCGGCTCGCCCGGCGATGCCGATCGGATCCGCGGGCTGGAGCGTGGTGCCGACGATTACCTCGCGAAGCCAATCGCCATCAAGGAGCTGGGCGCCAGGGTTCGGGCGCAGCTCCGGAGCCGCCGGGCCTGGACGCGCGAGCTGGAACGCGGTCGCGCGAACCGCCGGAAGCTCGCCGCGGCGCTCGAGGACCTGCCGACGGACGCATCCCTGCTCACGCTCGCATCGAGCCTGGTCGAGCGCCTGCCGGAGGCCCTTGGCGTCGACGGCGTGGCCATCCTCCACTTTGGCCGGGACGGCGTCCGCTCCATCGCGTCGGTCGGAGCGCTGCAACGGCGGTTCCCCGCCACCGTGGTCGTGCCGCAGCGCCTCGGACGCGCCATCGCCGGGCGAGCAGCCTCGGGGGCGTGGCTCGAGGTCCGGACAGGGGCGTCAGAACGGAAGTTGACGTCCGCGGACGTGGCCTACGTCCCGTTCCGGCTCGGCCCGACGCACGAGCCGCTCGGCTGCCTGGTCTATGGCCAGCAGCCCGGGGCGCCCACGGGCCCGCTATCGCACCGCCTGCCCGATCTCATCGATGCCAGCGACCTCATCGTGGCCGTCCTCCGGCCCGCAGTCGAGCACGCCGAGTCGACGGACGCCGCGATCAACCGTATCCGGGCGGTCATCGACCGGTCCGAGTTCGCGATGCATTTCCAGCCGATCGTCCGCTTCGAGGACGGCGTCACGATCGCCGTGGAGGCCCTGGCGCGGTTCGCGAGCGGGCTGGCCCCGGAGACCCAGTTCGCCGAGGCGGCGACGCTCGGCCTCGGCCCGACGCTTGAGCGGGCGGCCGTCGCGGCCGCGATCCAGGCGGCCGAACATCTCCCAGTGGCAGTCGCCCTGAGCGTCAACCTGTCCGCCGACGTGCTCCAGCACGAACCGACCCTGGTGGCGCTGCTCGCGGGAGCGACCCGCCAGATCATCGTGGAGCTGACCGAACACGAGCGGATCGACGACTATCGAGCCGTGCGCTCCGCGCTGTCCCGGCTTGGACCGAACGTCAAGCTCGCGATCGACGACGCAGGGTCCGGTTTCGCCAGCCTCCGCCACATCTTCGCCCTCAAGCCGGCCTACGTGAAGCTCGACATCGAATGGGTCCGCGGGATCGAGCACGATCCGGTCCGGCGGGCGCTGGTCTCGGGGCTGGTGTACTTCGCGACCGAGACTGGCTGCGAGCTCATCGCCGAAGGCATCGAGACCGAAGGTGAGCTCGCCGCCGTCCGTGAGCTCGGCATCCGGCTCGGGCAGGGCTACCTCCTCGGCCGTCCGGCTCCAGCGGTCGCCACCAACACGCCGGGACCGGTCATGCAACCAGGGTTGGTTCCTCAGACCACCGAGCCGACCGCGCCGTTGATCGCCTAGCCGATCGAGATCCCGAAGACGCCCAGCGCACTGACCCCGAGCAGGATCGCGTCGAGGACGACGACGAGGCCGACCGCGGTCCAGGCGAGGGCATTGCCGATCGGACCGTTGCGGTGCTTGCCCATCAGGCGCTCGTCGTTCACGAGCAGGACCATGAACACCAGAACGATCGGCAGCAGCAGGCCCTGGAGGTTCTGTGAGCCGACGATGACCGGGATCAGGTCGAGGCCCGGGATCAGCACGACGAGTGCGCCGATCGCCAGCACCAGGGTGTAGATCACGAAGAACGCGGGCGCGTCCGAGAAGCGCTTGCCGACGCCCGACTCCCAGCCGAACGCCTCGCAGATCACGAACGCCGTCGAGATCGGCATGATGGTGGCCGCGAGGACCGACGCCCCGAACAGCCCGACGCCGAACAGCGCTTCGGCGAGCCCGCCAGCGAGCGGCTCCAGGGCCTTCGCGGCGTCGCCCGCGGTCACGATGTGGACGTTCGCGACGAACAGCGTGGCCGCGGTCGCGACGACGATGAAGATCGCCACGACGTTGGTCCAGATCGCGCCACCGATCGCGTCGGCCCGTTCGAGGCCCAGCTCCTCCTCGCCGATGCCCTTCTCCGCGACCGCGCTCTGGAGGTAGAACTGCATGTAGGGCGTGATCGTCGTGCCGACGAGGGCGACCATCAGGAGCACCACCGACGGCGAGGCATCGAACGTGGGCGTCACGAGCGCGTGCCCGACCGCGCTCCAGTCCGGGTTCGACAGGACTGCCGACACGATGTAGCCGACGAACACCGCCGCGGTCGCGAGGAACACCCGCTCGGCCGCCTTGGCGGACGGGGCGAAGAGGACCAGCGCCCAGATGGCGATCGCCACGATCGGCACCGTGAGGTAGCGCGACACGCCGAAGATCTCGGTCGCGGCCGCGGCGCCGGAGAACTCGGCCACGGTGTTGGCGACGTTCGCGACGAGCAGGACGAGCATCGCGAAGGCCGTCCATCGAACCCCGAACCGGTCACGAATGAGGTCCGACAGGCCCTGGCCGGTGACGACCCCGAGCCGGCCCGCCATCTCCTGGACGATCGCCAGGATGACGATCGTGATCGGGAACAGCCACAGGAGCCGCAGGCCCGTTTCGGCGCCGAGGACCGAGTACGTCGTGATCCCGCCCGCGTCGTTGCCGGCGATCCCGGCGATGAGGCCGGGGCCCATGACCGCGAGGAAGGCGAGCAGGTCGCGCCGGCCGCGGAACCGGCCACGAAGCCGGAACCACCCGCGGACGCGGACGAGCGTGCGCGAGACGCGCGAGCGACCCGTTCGCGGCAGGCGCGCGGGCAGGGCGTCACGCCACGACATCGGCCGGGCGCCTCAGCGCCGCTCGGCGAGTCGGGGGAGGCGCTTCCGCCAGGCGTCCGGCAGGATCGCGTCCATCGCGTCGTCGACCGTGACGATGCCGACGAGGCGATGATCCGCATCCGTCACGGGCACCGCGAGGAGGTTGTAGTGGGCGACGACCTCCGCGACGGCGTCCTCGTCGGCGAGGACATCGACGGTCACCGGCTCCGGGATCATGACCTCGCTGATCGGCTTGTCGGGTGGCGAGACGATGAGGTCGCGCAGCGAGAGGACGCCGACCAGGCGCTCCTCGGGATCCACGATGTAGACGTAGTAGATCGTCTCGGCATCGGGCTCCATCTCCCGCAGCCGGTCGATCGCCTGGGCGCATGTCAGGGTCGAGGGGATGACGACGAACTCGGTGGTCATCATTCCGCCGGCCGTGTCCTCGGGATAGGCGAGCAGCTCACCGAGCTCCTCGGCTTCGTCGCGCTCCATCAGCGCGAGGATCTCCTCGCGGGTCTCGTCGGACAGGTCCTGGACGAGGTCGGCCGCGTCGTCCGGCGACATCTCCTCGAGGATGTCGGCGGCCCGTGCCGGATCGAGGTCCTCGATGACCTCGACCTGCGTCTCAGGCTCCATCTCCTCGAAGACGTCCGCCGCAGTCTCGTCGTTGAGGGCGGCGAGGACACCAACGCGGTCCTTCGGGGCGAGCTGGTCGATGATCGTCGCGAGGTCGGATGGGTGCAGCTCGGTCAGGCCCTGGTGGGGCACCCGGAGCTTGATCGAGGCGATCGAGGTCTCGACCGGGTCGACGTCCTCCCAGTCGATGTAGCGCTCCGGCAGCGGCAGCCGGGTGTTGCGGGCGAGCGTCCGATAGGCGCTCTCGAGGCCCAGGCGCCGGAGCAGGCCGGCCGCTCCCACGTCCACGGCGACCACGTGGAGCTGGTCCCCGATCTCGTCGAGCCGGAGGTCGTTCACCCGGACCACCTTGCGACCGTCGATGTCGACGATCTGCTTGTCGAGGAGGTCCTGCTTGAGGGTGATCTCGTTGGGGCGCTGGTGGAACTTGGCGATGTCGATGGAGGTCGTGGACAGCCGCGCGCCGGTCAGGTCGAACGACTGGACCGATGTCCAGGGCACGAAGATCCGGCGTCGATCCGTCTCGACGACGAGGCCCGTGACGGGCGGGTAACGATCGCCCACCGCGACGATGAGATCGGCCACCTTGCCGATCGGCTCGCCATCGCGGTCGAGCACGGGTCGCCCGATTGCCTGGCTGAGATACAGCATCTGCCACCTCCGGCCGAGGGGCGGGCGGAGCCCGGTGGTTCGCCCGGACGCCCGAAGGTCGTCGAGGGCGGTGGTCCCGTTGGATGGTCTGGCCGGTCCGGAGGCACGGGCGGAAGCAGGCCACGCGCGCCGGGGACCTCGGCGAGTGTAGTCGCGGGCCGTTGCGGCTGACTAGTACCTTCGTACCGGGTGGACGAGACGCCGGGCGAGCCGCCAGACTTCGTTCCCGACGTGAGCATCGGCCCTTCCCCCGATCCGAGCCGCCGCGGAGGCCCAGGCGTCGGGGCCGGCGCCGCCGGGCGGGTCGGCGAGCGCCGAACGGGCGAGCGCCGGTCGGGCGCTGCGAGCGGATCTGGCGTTCCAACCGATCCACGCCGATCGGGACCCATCGACCCCTCGATCCGCCGGACATGGTGGCTGCTCGCGGGTTCGTTCCTGTTCCTGGCGCTGATCGCGGGCGCCCGCGTCGCGCTCGAGCGCCAGGCGTTCGATTGGCTGGTCCTCGTCGCGGTCGCGGTCGCCGCGGTCGCCGCGGTCGGGCATCGCAACGCCGTGGTCGGCCTGGAAGCCCGGCGGCGAGCCGAGGCGGAGAGCTACGCCCGCATCCTGCGCGGCCTCTCCCGCTCCGTCTCGGCCGAGGCGATCGTCGGCGCGATCATGGACGACCTCGTCGATGCGACCGGCGCGGATCATGTCGCGCTCGTGCGGCGGCGCGCGGACGGCACGGCCCTGGACGCGACGTTGGTGACGCGGCGGCCCGGCATCCCGACGACGACGACGCCACTGCCGATCTCGGACCTCGAAGGCCCGTTCCGGGCAGAGCCGCCGAATCCCGTCGCCGTGGCGATCGATGTCGGCGATGGATCGGCAGACCCGGGCTTGACCATTCCCGCCGGCGCCTCCGCGTCCGCCACCGATGCGTCAGCTGCCGGTGCTGCGCGTGCCGTCGCCTCGAGCCCGGCCCCGACATGGCTCGCGGATCCACCGGGCGGGCTGCCGCGGTCGCGCGGCTCGCTGGCGCGGGGACAGGCAATCCGAATCGCGACCCGGGCAGCGACCGAGTCCGTGGCCCTGCTGCGGGACCTCGGCGTGCCCTTGCCCGCCCCGGCTCGCGACCCGAACGCGGCGCCGGTCTCCGAAGTCCTCGCGTCCGGGCTGGACGCCCGGATCGTGGATCGCCTGGCCCAGCGGGTCCGCTCGTCGTTCGGCCTCGCCCAGACGCTTGCCGCGCCCATCCGCACCGAGCAGGGCCTCGTCGGCGCGATCGTCCTGTCGCGCCGCGATCGCGAAACCTGGCCCGACTCCGCCCGGCGCCTCCTGTTCGGCGCCGCCCGGGAGACCGCGACCGGGCTCGAGCGGGCGTCGACCCTGCGCGAGGCGACGGCCCAGGCCAGCACCGATGCCCTCACCGGGCTCCCGAACCGCCGCTACTTCGACGAGTTCTGCGGCCTGCTGGCCCGGCGCCGCCGCTCCGGCGATGCCGTCGCGGCGTTGATGATCGACATCGATCACTTCAAGCGCCTCAACGAGACGTACGGCCATCCCGTCGGCGACGTCGTGCTCAGGCGGGTTGCCGGGGCGATTGCCGCCACCGTCCGCGAGGAGGACGTCCCGGCCCGGGTCGGTGGGGAGGAGTTCGCGGTCCTGCTTCGGAATCCCGGCCCGGACGTGGCCGTCGAGGTCGGCGAGCGCGTCCGCCGGGCGGTTCGATCGCTGGACCTCACCGACGTCGGCGTCGGCGTGGTGAGCGTCTCCGTCGGGGTCGCCAATGCCGTCGGCGCCGACGAGCCGGTCCCCGATCTCGTCGAACGTGCCGACCAGGCGCTCCGGAGCGCTAAGCGGGCCGGCCGCGACCGGGTGGTCGCCGCGACCTAACGCCTCGCGCGCTCGGCGACGATCTGTGACCGACGTACGCGGTGACGGCTACGATCGGCCGAGATGACCGACGACCCCACGCTCGACCACGACGAGGAGGCACTCGCCGAGCTGTCCGTGGAGCAAGTGCCCGAGCTGACAGGCGTCGCGCCACGGGCGGAGCCCGGCGTCACCGAACCGGCAGGCGAAGTCCCGCTCCTGACGAACGGCCAGCTCGCCCAGCTCTTTCACGAGATCGGGGACCTGCTCGAGGTCAAGGGCGAGCTCGTCTTCAAGACCGTGGCCTACCACCGCGCGGCGGACGCGATCGGGCGCAGCCCCGTCGAGGTGGCGCGGGCGTACCGCGAGGGCCACCCGCCGGAGATCCCCGGCGTCGGCAAGGCGATCTCGGACAAGCTCGCCGAGGCGGCCACGACCGGCCGCATGACCTATCACGACAAGCTCCTCGCCGAGTTCCCGCCGACCCTGCTGGACCTGCTCCGGCTGCCCGGCATGGGGCCCAAGACTGTCCGCGCGGTCTATACCGAGCTGGGGGTGAAGACCCTCGACGAGCTCAAGGAAGCGGCCGGCAGCGGGCGTCTGCGGACGCTGCGAGGCCTGAGCCAGCGGACCGAGGAGCAGGTCGTCAAGGCGATCGAGGGTCTCGAGCACGGCGATCGACGGCTCCTGCTCCACCAGGCGAAAGCCCTCATCGACGAGCTCTCGGCGGGGCTCCTCGATGTCCTCGGCGTCGGGCGCATCGTGCCGGCCGGCTCGTACCGCCGGCGGCGCGAGACGATCGGCGACCTCGACCTGCTCGCCGAGACGAGCGAGCCGAAGCGGGTCGTGGAGACGTTCGTGACGCTGCCCTCGGTCGAGGGCGTCATCGGCAGGGGCCAGTACAAGGCCGCGGTAAAGCTGGGCGGGCGCGGCCCGAATGTCGACCTGATGCTCATGCCGCCGGGCGAGGCCGGGACCTATCTCATCCACTTCACGGGCTCGAAGGACCACAACGTCCGGCTCCGGGAGCTCGCCCGCGACCTCGGCTGGAGCCTCTCCGAGAAGGGCTTCCAGCGGATCGGCGAGGACGGCGAGCCGCTCACCAACGAGGCGGCGGAGCTTCGGACGTTCGCGATCGAGGAGGACGCCTACGCGTTCCTCGGCTTGGCGTTCATCCCGCCGGAGCTGCGGGAGGATCGCGGCGAGGTCGAGGCCGCGCTCGCGGGCGAGCTGCCGACGCTCGTGACCATCGACGACCTCCGTGGCGACCTTCACTCGCACACCGACTGGTCGGACGGCAGCCAGACGATCGAGGTCATGGCCGAGTTCGCGCGGCGGCGCGGCCATGCGTACCAGGTCATCACGGACCACTCGCAGAGCCTCGCGATCGCGCGCGGCCTGGATCCCGAGCGAGTCGCGCGGGAGCGTCGCGAGATCGCCGCGCTCAATCGCCGTTTCCGCGAGGAGGAGCAGGCCGGACAGGCACCCGCCGAGACCTCGCCGGAGGGCTTCCGCCTCCTGCACGGCTGCGAGCTCGAGATCCGGGCCGACGGCCAGCTCGACTATTCGGATGAGCTCCTGGCGACGTTCGATCTCGTCGTCGCATCCCTCCACGTCGCCCGTCGCCAGTCCCGGGCCGAGCTGACCCAGCGCGTCCTCAACGCCATCGAGAATCCCAACGTCGATGTCATCGCCCACCCGGCCGGCCGGATGATCGGCACGCGCGACGACCTCGACCTCGACTGGGACGTCGTCTATCGGGCCGCGGCGCGGACGAACACCGTGCTCGAGATGAACGGCTCGCCCCACCGGCTCGACCTGTCAGTGGAGCGCGCGAGCCGGGCCCTCGAGCTGGGCTGCACGCTCTCGATCGACTCGGACGCCCATCACACCCGCGAGTTCAACCACCTCGAGTGGGGCGTCTCGCAGGCCCGCCGCGCGTGGGTTGAGCCCGAGCGCGTGCTCAACACCCGCTCCCGGGCGGATCTGCTCGCGTGGGTCCAGCGTCCCGAGCCGGCCCGCTGAACCCGGACGGGATCGCCGCGCGGCTACCATCCCGCGAGATGCAGACATCGGCCGGGATTCGCGAGCTCGTCGTGGCTGGCGGCGTGCTCATCGTCCTGGCGCGATTCACCAACGGGACCCCGACCTGGATCATCGCGGTCCTGCTCTTCGCGGCGATCTTCCTCGGCGCCCTCGAGGTCTTCGGCGAGGCCGATCCGACGATCCGGGTTCGGGGCGTCCCGATCGAATCGCTCATCGATCCGGCCGTCCTGGCCTTCGGCAGCGTCGGGCTCGTCCATCTCGTCCCGATCGGCCTGCTCGAGGTGCCGTTCGTCGCCGGCCTCCTCTTCATCCTGCTCCGTGCGCTCGGCCTCGAGTCGCGGCTGGCGCGGGCGACGGCGCCGCCATCGGCGACGGATCGAACGGCTGTCCTGGCGATGACGATGGTGGCCGGCCTCGCGGCGTTCGCCGGGATCGCGGCCCTCGTACCCGGCGCATTGCCGGATCCCGGTGCGGTGGTGTCAGGCGGGTCGCTGGAGCCGGCCACGCCGTCGCTCATCCTCGGCCTCGCCGCGGTGGATGGGCTCGTCGCGTTCCTGCTCGCGTATCGCGTCGCGGCCCTGCGGTCGACGAGCCTCCGGGACGTTGGCTGGGCTGCGAGCGCCGCGGCGCTGGTCGTCGCGATCGCGGCAGCGGCGCTTCGCACGATCGAGATCCCGGGGCTGCTCGGGCCGGCCCTGCTCGTCCTTGTGCTCTTCCTCTGGGAGGCGATGCACGGCGGCGCCCCGGCCCGGCGGCGCGACCCACGGCGCATCTGGGAGACCGGGCTCCTGCTCGCGCTCGGCCTGGTCGTCGTCCTCTGGAGCGTCGGCCTCCGCAGCTGACGGGCCTCCGCGGCCTACCCGCGACGTACCCGGGATGCGACCCCGGCGTTTGACCGCCGCTCGACCCGGTGGTACAAACCCTTGCCCGTCCCGACACCCTCCGGCGTCCTCTCGGACGCCGACGCCGCACCGTGCCCGGCCATCGAAAGGACCCGCCGACCGTGACCTTCAACGACGTCGAGAGCCCCTCCAGCCCCGCCGCGACGACCCGCCTCAAGCGCCAGCTGGCCGAGCAGGCGATCGCTCACGCGGCGGCCGGGCAGTGGTCCGAGGCCGCCGAGACCAACCGCCGCCTGCTGGAGCTCGGCCCCGACGCGGAAGCGGAGAACCGCCTCGCCAAGGCCCTCTGGGAGGCCGGCGAGCTCGGGTCGGCGCGCGAGCACTACCAGGCTGCGCTGGCGCTCGACCCGACGAACCGGATCGCGGAGCGAAACATCGACCGCCTCCGGACGCTCCTCGTCGCGGCGGGTGAGAAGACCGTCGCCGCGGTCGACGGGTCGAAGGCCCCGGTCCGGATCTTCGTCGAGGAGACCGGCAAGACCGGCTTCGCCCACCTGCTCGACCTGCCCGATCCGAAGAAGCTCGCCCAGGTCAACCCGGGCGACGCGGTCGAGCTGACGCCCGAGAACAACCGCCTGATCGCGACGAGCAACGGGATGCGGATCGGCGTCGTGGAGCCGCGCGTCGCGGCGCGCCTCCTGAAGCTCATCGCCGAGGGCAACAAGTACCTCGCCGGCGTGACGTCGCTCGGCGCGGTCGACGTCCGGATCATCATCCGCGAGATCTACCAGGACCCCCGCAACTACGGCAAGGTCAGCTTCCCGACCGCGGCCAAGTCCACCGACCTCCGGCCCTACACCAAGGGCACCCTCCTGCGCGAGGAGGAGGAGCTCGAGGACGACCTCGAGGAGGATCTCGAGGACGAGGAGATCTCGGATATCGATCGGGTCCTCCCGCCCGAGGACACGACCGACGAGGCCTTCGTCGAGGAGTCGGACGACCTCGAGGAGAACTGATCCGCGGCGGCTGAAGCCCCGGAGTCATCCAGCCGGCCGAACCGGCACCGCCGGTCTGCCACAATCGGCCGATGGCCGGGCGGCTGCTTCTCTCCCAGGTTGAGCCGGGATTCACCCTCCCGGCCTTCGAGCGCCTCGCGCCGCCACCGCCCCCGAGCCTGCTCGCCGCCCGCCTCGAGGCGAACAGCGGACCCGGCGACATCGTCGCGGACCTCCACGGCCGCGGCGGCTGGACCGCCCGGGTGGCGATCGATCGCCAGCGCAAGGCGTTCAGCCTCGAGGTCAGCCCGCTGACCCGCCTGCTCGCCGAGATCGTCCTCCGGCCGCCTGACCTGCGCCATCTCGATGCTGCCTTCGGCGGGCTCGGTGCCTCGCCGCGCGGCGAGTCGAGTCTGAAGATCTCCATCGCCGACCTGTTTGCCACGAAGTGCGCGACCTGCGGGCGATCGTCCGTCGCCGAGGAGCTGGTCTGGTCCACGGAGCCGGCCGCGTCCGCGCCGAAGGCGGCCGCGTCCGCGCCGAAGGCGATCGAGCTCGCGCCGGAGGCGGCCAAGTCCACTCCGACCGAGAAGAAGTACCGCTGCACGGTCTGCCGCGACCAGCAGGGTGGGGGAGAGCTGCGGACGGCGGCGCCTGACGAGACCGACCTCCGGCGCGCCCGGCGCGAGGTCGGTGCGGCGGCTGTACGACGCCGGCTCCGCGAGCGGTTCCCGGTCCCGGAGGGCGGCGACGGCCTCGTCAACGCGATTCTCGCCCTCCACACGGACCGGCAGCTGGTCGGCCTGCTGGCGATCCTCGACCGGATCGAGGGCGATCTCCGGGCCGCGCCGGTCGAGAGCGCCCTCAGGCTGGCGTTCCTGCATGCCGTCCTGCCGGCCAGTCGCCTCGGCACCGGGCCCGGCCGGATGCCATCGCTGAAGATCTCGGGCGGCGTCATCAAGACGCCGCTGCCGGATCCCTGGCACGAGCGCAACCCGTGGGTCGCGTTCGAGGAGGGGTTCCGGCTAGTCCGGAGCTTCGTCCAGCGCCTCGAGAACGGCGCGATCGGGCCCCTCGAGGCCCGTCTCGGGTCCGACCTCCGGACCCTCGCCGAGGGTCCCGCCACCGCGGTCCTGCGCGTCACGACGCCCAGTGCCCTCGAGACCCTCACGGAGGAGGCGCGCGAGCCGTGGCGGGAGGCCGGGGCCCGCGCTCCCGCCCGGGCCCGGATCCGGCTCGTCATCGGCCAGCCGCCGGCCCGGTTCAGCCAGGAACGGCTCGCGGCCGCGTACCACGGCACCTGCTGGGCCCTCGGGCGCGAGGCCGCGTCCCTGCTGCCGCTGGAGCCGCTGTTGGGCCCGGCGATCCGGGCGCCGTGGTCCTGGCAGGCGGCGACGCTGCGCCGCTCGCTCGAGGCGGTTGCGCCGCACATGGCCCGCGATGGTCGGGTGGTCCTGATCCTGGAGTCGGGTGGACCCGAGGCCCTTGTCGCGGCCGTGCTCGGTGGCGCCGGCGCGGGCTATCGCGTCATCGAGGCCCGGCTCGCCGAGGCGGACGAGGAGGTCGGCGGCGTCGTCGAGCTCGTGCCGCCCAGCGGCATCCTCCCGCCGCCGGCGCGGACCCGCGGCAACCAGGTGCTCGAACCCGGCGCCGGCGGGCGCGGCGACCCCGAGCTCGTGCCGAGCCCCGGCCTGTTCGCGCCGCCCGAGCGCATTGACGCCCGACCGTTCTCGGCGCTCGAGGCAGCCCGATCCATCAGCGACACCGCGGTCGAGGTCCTCCAGGCCCGAGGCGAGCCGGCACGCTACGAGCGGCTGCTCGGCGAGATCCTCGTCGGGCTGGATCGGGCCGGCCAGTTGCGCCGGCTCATGTCGGCCGAGGGCCGAGGTCGGGCGTCCGGGCCGCCCGCTCCGGAGCCGCCCGAGCTGCTGAACCCATCGGAGCCGGCGGACCAGCCCGACCTGCCGGAGCCTCTGACCGACCCGCCCCGCTGGCGCCGCTCCGATCGCGAGACGGATGCGCCACCCGCAGCGCGCGACCCGCGCGACGCCGCCACGAACCCGAGGGCGGGCCCCGGCTCCGGCCTTGGCTCGCGCCGTGCATCGGGTGCCGCGCGCTGGGCCGGCTCGGAAGCGAGAGTCGCCCGGGTCGCCATCGGCGCGGCGGCTCGGACCCTCGATCCCGCCAACGACCCGGTCGAGCGGGTCCTCGCCCTCGTCCGCGAGGAGCTCAACCGGCCGGGCCAGCGGCGGCTCATCGAGATCGAGCCCGGCCGCTGGTGGCTCGGCGACAAGCTGGACCTCGAGGCCGCGGACGTGCCGCTCGCCGACCGCGTCGAGTGGGCCGCGTACAGCCTCCTTTCGACGGCCGGACCCATCGACGAAACCGCGTTCTTCGAGCGCATCGCGGCACTCTTCTCGGGCCACGACCTGCCGGACGAGACCCTCGTCCGGGCCTGCCTCGCGAGCTACCGCAGCCCGGCCTCGACGCCCGATCGACTGATGACGAACGAGGATCTCCGCACCCGGACCGCGGAGCACACGGAGCTGCTCGCCCTCCTCGCGAACGGCGGCCACCGCCTCGGCTTGTCGGTCTGGCTGGGCCGGCGGGAGCAGGGCCGCCGGATCGGCGATCGAACGCTCGGTGACTACCTCGACGGGCGCGAGCGCGACCCGTGGCTGCCCGCGATCGCCAACGGCCCGGCCGAGGACATCGAGTCGGTGGACTGCATCTGGTACGCCAAGAACAAGTTCGCGATGGCGTTCGAGGTGGAGTGGACGGCGATGCTCGGCGACCTGCTCCTCCACCGCCATGCCCGAATCCCGGCCGCGGAGGGCCTCGTCCGGATCCTGGTCCTCGCGCCCGAACGAGCCGAGCTGGTCCGCCACAAGCTCGATGCCTCGCCGGTGCTGCGCGGCGCGATGGACGCGGCGAACTGGCACGTGATCCTGTGGCCCCACCTGCGGGCGTGGCTTGCCCGGACGCCGCCCGACCTCGCGACGCTCGAGCCATACCTCGGCCTTGACCCGGCGGTCGCGCGGCGCGGCGAGCAGATGGGCCTGTTCGAACGGCCGGAGGCGCTACCCTAGCCACGGACCGCGGGGGCTCGGCACGCTTCGCCCTCCCGTCCGGTCAGCATTTCCGGAGGCCCACCTCGTGCCCACCACGTCGACTGCGCCCGCCGCGGGCCGTCCATCCTCCGCCGTCGACCAGGTCGCCGATCGGCTCTGGGAGCGATTCCTCGAGATCAGCCCGATCAGCGCGACCGTCAACGGCGATACGCGCTACGACGATCGCCTGCCCGATCCGAGCCCGGTGGGCCGGGCGAAGGCCCGCCGCCTCGCCGAGGACATGCAGGCCGAGGCGCTCGCCATCCAGAGCGAGGGCCTCTCGGTCGAGGACCGGATCACCCGCGAGGTCATCGAGGTCATCGCCCGGGTCTTCATCCGCGAGGACGACATGCGCCTCGATCGGCTCGAGGTTGTCGACCAGATGAATGGGCCGCAGACGCTGCTGCCGCAGCTGACGCAGTTCCAGCCGGCCGACACCCCGGAGCGGCTCGAGCTCTTCCTCGCCCGGTTGCACGCCTACCCGGCGTACATGGCCGCCAACACCGAGCTGGTGCGCGAAGGCCTGGCGAGTGGCCTCACCGCGCCCCGAATCGTCGCCGAGCGCGCCGTCGCCCAGCTCGAGCGGATGCTCCAGATCCCCATCGACCAGGCGGTCGTGGCATCGATGGTCCAGGTCGCGAACGACGCCGACCGCGAGCGCGTTCGAGCCATCGTCCGCGACGAGGTCTACCCCGCCGACGCGGCCTTCCTCGAGACGATCAAGGGCGACTACATGGCCGCGACCCGGACGGAGCCCGGGATCTGGTCGGCGCCCAACGGCGAGGCCATCTACCGGAGCCAGGTCCTGCGCTGGACGACGCTCGATCTCGATCCCCAGGAGATCCACGACAGCGGCGTGGCCGAGCTCGAGGACATCGAAGGCGAGCGCCGAGCGATCTCGCGCGACGCCGGCTTCGGCGATGACACGAAGGCCTATCGCGCCTCCCTCGCAGCCGATCCGGCCAACATCCCGGCGACGCAGGCCGAGCTCGTGGCCCGGATCGAGGCGATGATCGAGCGGGCCGCCGAGTACGCGCCCTCGATGTTCGGGCGACTGCCACGTTCCGGGTGCCGGGTCCTGCCGGTCGAGGAGTACAAGGAGGCGGATGCCCCGCCGGCGTACTACTACCCGCCCTCCGCCGATGGCAGCCGGCCCGGCACCTACTACGTCAACTCGTTCGACCTGCCGTCACGGCTGTATTCGAAGCTCGCGGCCTATACGTACCACGAGGCGATCCCCGGCCACCACTTCCAGATCGCGCTCGACACCGAGAACGACACCTTGAACCAGTTCCGGCGCTTCGGTGCGCGCTTCGCCGGCGGCGCGTTCGTCGAGGGTTGGGGCCTGTACTCCGAGCGCCTCGCCGACGAGATGGGCCTCTACACGACCCCCGCTGAGCGCTTCGGGATGCTCGACGCCCAGGCCTGGCGAGCGGCCCGGCTCGTCGTCGACACCGGTCTGCATTTCCTGCGCTGGACCCGCCAGCAGTCGATCGACCAGCTGCTCGAGGAGGGGCTCAGCGAGACCGACGCGAGCATCGAGACCGACCGCTACATCGCCAATCCGGGGCAGGCCCTGACGTACAAGGTCGGCCAGCGCGAGATCGAGCGGCTGCGCCGGATGCTGACCGCCCGCGACGGCGCGGCGTTCGACCTGCGCGAGTTCCACGATCAGCTGCTCGGCCACGGCTCGCTGCCGCTGGCCATCCTGACCGCCGAGCTCCCGACCTGGGTGAAGCCCAGGGCCTGAGCCTTCGCGGCTCCGGCGCGTCGGTCAACGTCGTGCTGCACGGCCGCGCCTATCCACCGCATCACGCGCCACGAGCGAGGTAATCGCGCGTGATTCGCGCGTTCGTGGAAAGATCCGTGCGAATCTCGCGGGATTGCCTTTGACGCCCTGATGGGCCTTGTGGCACGATGGCCGGACTCCGGAATGCCCATCGAGGAGGACTCCATGGCCGTCGATCGGCCCGGCCCGAGCCTTCGGCGCTCGCGCCAGCTCGACCTGTACAAGCGCGCCCTCAAGACGATGCCCGGGGGCACGGATTCGAACTTCCGGGCCTGGGGCGACGACACGATCTATGTCGACCGGGGCCAGGGCGGCAAGGTCTGGGACGTCGATGGCAACGAGTACATCGACCTCCGGATGGGCTATGGCCCGGTGATCCTCGGCCACGGCGACGTTCGGGTCGACGACTACGTCAACGAGCGGATGCGCAAGGGCGTGAGCTTCTCCCTGACCTCGGAGGACGAGGTCGAGGCGATGGAGCTCATCAAGCAGATGACGGGCTGGGTCGGCAAGGCCCGGATGACCGTGTCCGGCACGGAGGCGACGATGCATGCGATGCGCATCGCCCGGGCCTACACGGGCCGCTCGAAGATCGTGAAGTTCGAGGGCCAGTACCACGGCGTCCACGACTACGCCCTGATCTCGGTCACGCCGAACGACATGTCCGAGCTGGGCGATGCCGAGAACCCGGTCGGGCTGGCATGGGGCCGCGGCATCCCCGAGGCCGTGGGCAAGACCATGATCCCGGCCCGGTTCAACGAGATGGCCGTCCTGCGCCGGATCTTCGAGCGTGACGGCGACGACATCGCGGCGATCATCGTCGAGCCCATCCTCGGCAACGCCCAGGGAATCCAGCCCCGCGAGGGCTTCCACCAGGAGATGCGAGCCCTGACGAAGGAGTTCGGATCGCTCCTCATCTTCGACGAGGTGAAGACCGGCTTCCGGATCGCCCGCGGCGGCGCCGCCGAGTACTTCGGCGTGACCCCGGATCTCGCCACGTACGCCAAGGCGATCGGCAACGGCTATCCGGCGGCGTGCTTCGCCGGCACGGACGACGTCATGTCGGTCCTGCCCGACAAGGTCAGCCACGGCGGCACGTATGCCGGCAACCGGGTCGCCGCGGCGGCCGCGGTCGCGACGCTCCGCATCCTCCGTGACACCGACGCGCTCGCGACCGTCAAGGCGGTCGGGACGGCCATCCAGGGCGAGCTGCGGGAGGTCCTGAACACCCGCGGCCTGCCGTACGTCTTCACCGGCCACCCGACGATGTTCGGGATCATGTTCCGCGAAACCGCCCCGACCGAGTACCGCGACTGGGCCACCTCGGACCACGAGCTGTATGACGCGGTCGCGGTCGGGATGCACGCCCGCGGCGCCATGCCGGAGCCCGATTCGCGCGAGCCGTGGTTCCTGTGCGAGGCCCACGCCCGCGAGGACATCGTCGACAAGGTCGCGACGATCTTCAGAGACTCGCTCGACGAGGCCCTCGAAGCGCGGGCCGCCGCCGGCAACGCGGTCCCGACCATCCGCGGCCATCACGCAGAGGCTGACCCGGACTGAGTCGCAACTAGCCGGGCGCAGCCGGCTCCTCCGCCCGCTTCGGCTCCTTCGGCTCCTTCGAAGCCCGCTTGGCGCCATGCTTCGCCCCGGAATCCCCGGGGCGGGACCAATGCGTCGGCGGCGGCCCGTGCACGATCTCGAAGCGGGTGGTGTTCGAGAGGACCTCGGCGGTGCCGTCCTCGAACCGCACGTCGACCGCGCCGCGCCCGGCGCGAAGACCCCGGATCGACAGTGACGGCAGCCAGTCCGGCAGGGCCGGGTCCAGGAAGATCGTCGAGGCCGTGGCATCGGACCGGACGTGGATGCCGCACATGAGGGCGATGAGCCGGAAGATCGCCGAGGCCGCCCACGCCTGGGGGACGTTCGCGCCGAGGTACTGGACCGGGAAGGCGCCCATCTGGCGAGGCAGCCCGGCGAAGAGCTCGGGCAGGCGATAGGCGACGAACCGCTCGGCCGCGTCGAAGAGGCCCTTCGTCACCTGGGCCGCCTCGTCGATGAACCCATACCGCCGGAATCCGCCGGCGATCGTGGCGCCGTCATGCGGCCAGATCGAGCCTGTGTGGTAGCTGAACGGGTTGTAGGCGGGATGATCGGACGACAGGGTCCGGATGCCCCAGCCCGACCACATGTCGTCGGCCATGAGGCGCCGAACGACCCGGCCGGCCCGCTCCTGCGGGACGATCCCCGAGCCGAGCAGGTGGCCGGCGTTCGAGGCCACGGTCTTGATGGGGCGCTTCTCGCCGTCGAGGCCGAGGTAATAGGTGCCCTCGGCCTCCCACCAGAACGCATCGTTGAACCGGTCGAACAGCCGGTGGGCCTGGGCGCGGACACGCTCGGCATCCTTCGGGCGACCGAGCAGCTCGTACATGTCGCCGAGCCGGATCTTCGCGTCGTAGGCGTAGCCCTGGAGCTCGCAGACGGCGAGCGGCAGCGGCGCGAGCGATCCATCCGCGGCCGGGATGGCGTCGCCGGCGTCCTTCCAGCCCTGGTTGTAGTAACCATGGCTCGATCGCGTCGCGTACTCCTGGAAACCATCGCCGTCGCGATCGCCGGACTGATCGATCCAGGCCATCGCCGCCTCGACGTTGGCGAGGTAGCGCTCGATGACCGAGACGTCGCCGAGCCAGTGGTAGAGGTACGAGACGACGATGACGAAGAGGCTCGTCGCGTCGTGGGTGCCGTAATAGGGCTGGAACGGCAGGATCCCGAGCTGGGCCAGCTCGCCGTGCCGGATCTCGTGGGGGATCTTGCCGGGCTCCATGTCCCGTTCTGGGTCGTCCTCGGTGGCCTGGAGCGCCGACAGCCGGCGCAACGCCCCCACGGCGAACTCGGGGAAGCCGGAAATCCCCTGCATCGAGACGACGAGCGAATCCCGTCCGAACAGCGTCAGGAACCACGGGACGCCGGCCGCCGGGATGAAGACGCCACGCTCGAAGCCGGGGTCCTCGAGGCGCAGGGCCTCCATGTCGAGCACGGCTCGATCCCAGGCGCGCCGGACCGTGACGTTCGGGGTGTCGATCCGCACCCGGGGCAGGGCCCGGCCGCCGGGTGGCGCCTCGGCGATGGCATTGCACGCGAGCACCGGCGGCCGGCGGCGCGAGCCGGTGATCGGCAGCCAGTGAACGCAGGTGTGCCAGACGCCCTTCGGCGGGATCGTCGCTACGAAGACGAGGCGGCCGTTGGCGAACTGCGGCGGGGAATCGGGTCTCGCGACGCTCACGACGAGCTCCCGCCGGAACGACGCGTTGGTGTAGGTCGTGCGGAGCTCGCCATCGGTCCGGAACCAGCGCGTCTGGATCGTCCCGCGTCGAACAAGCCGGTGGTCCTTGACGTCGAAGATGTCGGCGAAGTCCGAGTGGACTTCGATCTCGATCGTGAGGCGCACGGTCCGCCGGGTGTAGTTCACGACGTCGTAGTCCTCGTGGATCCCGCCGTCGATCGTCCGGTCGAGCCGGATCGACAGCGTGTGCGGATCGACGGGCCCGAAGTTGTCGAGGAGGGCGTCGTTCGTGAACTCGAAGCGAGCGGAGAACGACTGCACCGGCGACGAATTGAGGAGCACCGGCCTGGTGCCGTTGATCAGCAGGGCATAGCCGGACACGAAGCGCGTGTCCCGGGCGAAGAACCCACCCTCGAAGCCATCCGCGATGCCGCCGTCGGGCTGGCAGACGAGCACGCGGTCGTCGCGGTTGATCATGATGACGCTCGGGCCGACGGGGATCTGGAGCGTCACGTCCGGCGGCAGCTCAGGCTGGTTCGGCGGGCGACTGGCCCTCGAGGCGATCGGCCAGCGGCAGGACGTAGCGCGTCGCGACCAGGCTCACGTACGCCACGCTGATCAGGACCACGGCCGGAAAGACCACCGTGGAGAGGAGGAGGAGCGTCGCGAGCACGACCGTGAGGAGCGTCATCCGGCCTGGTCGGGCGAGACACACGAGCGCGGCCTGGGCCACGACCCGGCGCAGCGGCAAGCCTTCCCGATCCGGATCGGTGAGCAGCGGCCAGGTGGCGACGAGCAGCACGGCAAGCGCGATGTCCGCGTAGAACGCCGTCGCGCTGAGGAACCAGCCCAGCGGGTTGTCGAGCTGGACGCCGACGGCCACGTTCGCGCTGAACACGACCGCGAGGATCGTGGCTGCCGCGCCGAGGGTCAATGCCGGTCGCGCGTATTGCCGCATCCCGGCGGTGAAGTCCGAGAAGGCAGCTCCCTCGCCGCGGACGAGGCGACCCGCCATCCGGTGGATGCCTGCGAGCGGAACCGCGGCGACCGGGAACAGCAGGAGGGCCGGCGTCCAGAACCCGGCGGCGACGACGACAGCAATCACCACCCCGGCCCAGACGAGATTCGCGGGCGCCAGCCGCCACGAGTTGAAGTAGAAGTCCTGAACGGCGCCACGCAGCGCCGAGCCGATGCTCGGAAGCGCGATCGGGAGCCCGGCAATCGGGCGCCCGGCGGCGTCACGCGAAACGGCCGGCGTCCTCGCTGCCACGTCTAGCCCTTGACGCCGGATGCGGCCACGCCCTCGACGAAGTAGCGCTGGAAGAACATGTACAGGATCAGGATCGGGATGGTGGCGATGACCACGGTCGCCATCAGGGGCGGCCAGTTCTTGGCATAGGGACCCAGTGTGAACTCCGTGAGCCCGAGAGGCAGGGTCCAGTGGTTCGGATCAGCCGACAGGAAGACGACCGGCCAGAAGAAGCTGTTCCAGGTGCCCTGGAACTGGAGGATCGCGACCGCGCTCAGGGCCGGCGTCGCCAGCGGCAGCATGACCCGGGTGAAGGTCGTGAAGAAGCCGGCGCCGTCGATCCGGGCCGCCTCCTCGAGGTCCTTCGGGATCGTGAGGAAGTACTGCCGCAGCAGGAAGATGCTCGATGCCGAGATCGCGGCGATGAGGATCACCGGGAGGTACGCGAGGATCCCCTTCGTAAAACCGAGCCCGCTGAAGAGCACGTACATCGGCGGCAGCCGGAGCTGATCCGGGATCATCAGCGTGGCGAGAACGACCAGGAAGAGGACCTCACGCCCCGGGAACCGCAGGCGCGCGAAGGCATAGCCCGCCAGGCTGCCGAAGGTCAGGTTCGTGATCGTCACGATGCCGGCGATGAGGAGGCTGTTGGCGAACATGATTGGCACGGCCGGGCGGAGGTTCGTGAAGACGAAGCCCCAGGCATCGGCCGTGAACGGCTGCGGGATGAACGTCAGCTGGGTGCTGTCCGGCAGGGTCTTGAAGGACGTCACGACCGTCCAGGCGAAGGGCACGAACATCAGCAGCGCATAGCCGATCAGGATCACGTAGGCGAGGCGGCGCCGCCAGCGGCGACCCCGATCGCCGGCCGGCGCCGCCGGCGCCGCTGCGTCCTGGCGAGGCTGCGCGAGAGCGGCGACCGCGCTCGGGAGGTTGTCGCGGCCGGCGATCGTCATCGGGAGCTCACGCGGCCGGCGTCCGGCCGAACAGCTGCCGCTGGATGAGGGTGGCGCTGAAGATGATCACGAACAGCACGATCCCCATCGCCGCGGCGTAGCTGAAGTTGATCTGGGTGAAGAGGGCGTTGTAGAGGTACAGCACGATCGTCGACAGCGCGCCATTGGGCTCGCCGTTGGGGCCGCCGCCGATGAACGCCTGGTCGAAGAGCTGGAGCCCGCCGATGACCCCCACGGTCGCAACGAAGAAGTGTGCCGGCCGAAGGAGCGGGAACGTCACCTTCCAGAAGGTCTGCCATGCCCCCGCGCCGTCGATCGCCGCCGCCTCGTAGACCTCGTGGCTGATCGATTGCAGGCTCGCGAGGTAGAAGAGCATGAACGTGCCCGAGGTGGTCCAGGCGTTGAGGATGATCACCGAGTTCATGGCGGTGTGGTAATCGCCCATCCAGTCCTGGTTCGGGCCGTAGCCCAGGGCCTCGAAGATCGGATTCACGCCCAACGCGCCACGGATCTCATTGAACAGCCCGAACGGCGAGACGAGGAAGATCCAGAGCACGGTGATCGCCGCCGATGAGGCGATCGCGGGGAAGTAGAACGCCCCCCGGAAGAACGTCTGGCCCCGGATCTTCTGGTTCACGACGACCGCCAGGAAGAGCCCGACGGCCATCGTTAGTGGCACCCAGATCACCGTGTAGTAGAGGGTGTTCTGGACGGCGTGCCAGAACTTGTCGTCGCTCAGGATCTTGACGTAGTTCTGCGTCCCGATGAACGCCAGGGGGCCCTTCAGGACGCTCCACTTCCAGACGCTCATGTAGAGCGCGTACAGGACCATCCCGATGTTCAGGATGAGGAACAGGATCATCGGGCCGCCGATGAAGAGGTAGCCCGCGAACGCTTCGCGGCGCGCGCCGATGTGGCCCGGGGTGGGAGCTGAAGCCGGAGCAGGGGCCGCGGTCGCGGTCACGGTGGGACGCCCAAACCGGCGGCGGGACGAGTCCCGACCGCCGGCTGGAGCCTCCTCGATGTGCTAGCCGGCCAGCGCCTTGTTGATTGCCGCCACGGTCGCCGCGATCACGTTGTCGACGTTGTACGTCTTGTTCGTGATCTCCTGGTCGAAGGCGTTGGCGAACGCCGTCTGGACGTCGTTGTAGCCCTTCATGAAGCCCGAGCCGGGCTTCGAGTAGGCGGCGCCCTTGACGATGATGTCGAAGCCATCTGGCACCGGCACGTCGGATCGGGATGGCACGGCGATCCCGCCGCCCGTCCAGACCGCCATGCCCTGCGTGCCGGTCAGGTACTGCAGCGCCGTCCAGGCCTGGTCCTTGTTCGCGCTGTCGACGCCGATGCCGTAGGCCGCGGTGTAGCTGATCGTGACCTTCGAGCCGCTGCTGCCGGTCGGCATCTCGGCGAACTTCCAGTTGACCTTCGGATAGGTCGTCTGCATGAAGCCGAGCAGCCAGCCGCCCTCGAACGTCATCGCGACGTCGCCCTTGCCAAGGGCCTCGCCGCACCAGCCGTCACCGAGGGCCTTGTTGGTCACGCCCAGGCCGTTCTTGAAGAGATCCATGTACCACTGCAGCGCGGCCTTGGATGCCGGCGTGTCGATCGCCTCGGCCTTGTTGTCGGCCGTGAGGAGCGAGCCGCCCTGGGCGTAGAGGAAGGCGAGGCCGCGGTCGAGCGCCGCATTGAGGCACATCGGCGCCTTGATGCCGGGCTTGCCGACCAGGCTCTGGGCTGTCTGGACGAGCTGATCCATGGTCGTCGGCGGGGTGCTCACGAGGTCGCTGTTGTAGGCCATCGCGATCGTGTTGCCGTCCTTCGGCAGGCCGTAGATGTGGCCGTCCGAGCCGGTGAAGATGTCGAGGTAGTTCTTGAAGAACGGGCTGGTCGCGAAGCCCTGCTTGGCGATGTAGTCGTCGAGCGGCGCCAGGAAGCCCTGGTCGATCCAGTCCTGGGCGTACTCGGCGTTGACGTAGAAGATGTCGGGCGGGTTGTGGGCGCCGAAGCGCGTGATCATCTGGGCCCGATAGTCGCCGCTGATCGTCGTCTGGTCGACCTTGACGTTCGGGTACGTGACGGAGAACGCCGCGAGCGCCGACGACACCGCGCTGTGCTCCGCGGGTGAGGAGTCCCACTCGCCGAGCGTGGCATTGCCGCTGATGGCTGCTGGGTCGAAGGCGGCGACCGAGCCGCCGGGCGATCCGCCGGCCCCGGTGGTACCGGGCGAGTTGCCGGCACTGCAGGCAACGGTGATGAGCGCGATCGCCATCGCGAAAGCAAGGGCACGACGCATCTCGGTCCTCCTCGAGACATCGGTCCGGTGGGCTCCAGCCGGCCGAGTGAACTGCGCATGACGCCCCCGCGACGCTGCGCCGCGGTCGCGGCCGGACCATGCGCCGCGGTCGCTATCGCCGTCAAGTCCGGTCCTGAAACGTTCATTGCAACGGCGTTGCGGGGGGCGTCGCGGGCATTCCGGGATCGCGTCGGCCGGGTTCCACGGGAGCGCGATCCGGCGCCGATCTCGCTACGCTCCACGGATGCCGGACCTGAGCGCGACGCCGTGGTCGCAGATCCTCCCGTACCTCGTGAACCCCGTCCTGCCGATCCTCGTCGTCATCGCCGTGGGGGCGGTTGCCCTTCGCGCCTCGCGGATCTTCGTCCACGGGATCGTGAAGGCGCTCCTGGATCGTGAGGCAACCGAGGGCACGGCCCAGGAGCTGTCGGCGGTCGAGATCCGGAAGCGGATGGACACGCTCGACGAGCTCGGCGGCCACGTCCTGCGGTTCTTCATCGTCGTGATCGCCGGGCTCATGGTGCTTCGGGCGGTCGGGCTCGACGTCGGCCCGGCCATCGCCGGCCTCGGGATCGTCGGGATCGCGGTCGGCTTCGGTGCCCAGCACCTCGTCCGGGACTACCTCAACGGCGCGCTCATCCTCGTCGAGAACCAGTTCAGCAAGGGCGACGTGGTCCGGATCGCCGGCGTGTCCGGGACGGTCGAGGACTTCAGCCTCCGGCGGACGACCCTGCGCGACCTCGATGGCGTCGTGCATATCGTTCCGAATGGCGAGATCACCGTGGCCAGCAACCTGACCCGCGTCTGGTCGCGGATCAACCAGGACGTCACGGTCGCCTACGGCACCGACATCGAGAAGGCGACCAAGGTCGTCAACGACGTCGGCAAGGCGATGGCTGGCGACGCGACGTGGAAGCAGCGGGTGCTCGAGGCGCCACAGGTGGACCGGGTCGCCGCGCTGGGCGAGTACGGCGTGACGCTCAAGATCCTGGGGACCGTTCGGGCCCAGGACCAGTGGGCCGCAGCCGGCGAGCTGCGAAAGCGGCTGCTCGCTGCATTCCACAAGAACGGCATCGAGATCCCCCGGCCCCAGCGGGTCGTCCTGGCGCCCGGCCAGCGGACCGGAGCCACCGAGCCCGACCCGACGACGGTCGGCAGCTCGGACGTCGACCTCACGGGCGGCTGATGTCGGCCCGCTCCCGGAGGCGGGCGGTCGCCCCGCACCGAACCGCGCACCGAAGGAGTCCAGCGTGACCGAGCCGACGGCCCGCGTGGCTGAGATCGAGAACCTCCTGGCCGAGAACCGGCAGTTCCCGCCGAGCCCCGAGTTCACCGCCCAGGCCAACGCCCAGGCCGCCATCTACGAGGAGGCCGAGCGCGATCCGGAGGCGTTCTGGGCGAGGATCGCCCGCGAGACGATCACCTGGAACGAGCCGTTCACAACGACCCTCGAGTGGGACCTGCCCTTCGCGAAGTGGTTCGTCGGCGGCAAGCTGAACATCAGCGAGAACTGCGTCGATCGGCATGTCGCCAGCGGTCTCGGCGACAAGGTCGCGTACCACTGGATCGGCGAGCCCGGCGACACGCGGACCATCACCTACGCCGATCTCCATCGCGAGGTCCAGAAGGCCGCCAACGCCCTGAAGGAGCTCGGGATCGGGACCGGCGACCGGGTCGCGATCTACATGCCGATGATCCCCGAGCTGCCGATCGCCATGCTCGCCTGTGCCCGGATCGGCGCCCCGCACACCGTCGTGTTCGCGGGCTTCTCGGCGGAGGCCCTCAGCGGCCGGATCAACGACGCCGAGGCGAAGCTCGTGATCACGGCCGATGGCAGCTACCGCCGCGGCAAGGCGATGCCGCTCAAGGCCGCGGTCGACGAGGCAGTCGCCTCGAGCCCCACGATCGAGCGGGTGCTCATGGTTCGCCGCCTCGGTGACGCTGCTCCGGAGACGACGGTCGTCGAGGGTCGCGACGCGTGGTGGCACGACATCGTCGATCGCCAGGCGGCCGACTGCCCGCCGATTCCGCTCGACAGCGAGCACATGCTCTACCTGCTCTACACCTCGGGCTCGACCGCCAAGCCGAAGGGCATCACCCACTCGACCGCCGGGTATCTCGTCGGCACCTCGTACAGCCACCGCCAGATCTTCGACATCAAGCCCGACGACGTGTACTGGTGCGCCGCCGACATCGGCTGGGTGACCGGCCACAGCTACATCGTCTACGGCCCGCTCGCCAATGCCACGACCGGGATCCTGTACGAGGGTTCGCCCGACTCGCCGGCGTGGGATCGCTGGTGGCAGATCATCGAGGACTACAAGGTCACGATCCTGTATTGCGCCCCGACCGCGATCCGGGCGTTCATGAAGCAGGGCGCGGACCACCCGGCGCGGCATGACCTGTCGTCGCTCCGGGTCCTGGGCTCCGTCGGGGAGCCGATCAACCCCGAGGCGTGGCTCTGGTATCGCGAGCACATCGGCGGCGGCCGGACCCCGATCGTCGATACGTGGTGGCAGACCGAGACCGGCCAGATCCTCATCACTCCACTTCCGGGCATCACCACCACCAAGCCCGGCTCGGCGACGTTCCCGTTCCCGGGCATCGGGGCCGACGTGGTCGATGCCGACGGCAACTCCGTGCCGCTCGGCGGCGGGGGCTACCTCGTCCTCACCCGGCCGTGGCCGGCGATGCTCCGGGGCATCTACGGCGATCCGGAGCGATACAAGGAGACGTACTGGAGCCGGTTCCCGGGGACGTACTTCGCCGGCGACGGGGCCAAGCGCGATCAGGACGGCTACTACTGGCTGCTGGGCCGGGTCGACGACGTTATGAATGTCTCCGGCCACCGGCTCTCGACGACCGAGATCGAGAGCGCCCTCGTCTCGCACCCGGCGGTCGCCGAGGCCGCCGTCGTGGGCGGCCCCGATCCGGTCACGGGCGAGGCGATCAACGCCTTCGTGATCCTCCGCCTCGGCTTCGAGCCGACGGTCGAGCTCGGCGAGGAGCTGCGGCGGCACGTCGCGACGAAGATCAGCCCCATCGCGAAGCCGAAGACGCTGATGTTCACGCCGGACCTGCCGAAGACCCGCAGCGGCAAGATCATGCGGCGGCTGCTCCGCGACATCGCCCAGGGTCGGGCGCTCGGCGACACGACGACGCTGGCAGACGCGAACGTCGTCGAGACGATCCGGGAGCACTCGGGCAAGGCCGAGGACTGACGGGCAGACACCAATCGCGCGCGGCGCGACGACCGCCCGCGGGCCCGAGGGAGCCTCGCCGGAGGCCTAGGAGGCGCCTGCCTTGGCGCCGAGGAACGCCGCCATGCCGCGTGTGCGCTCCGGCGCGTGGCTTCGAGTCGTGGCACCCGCACCGACGAGCGCGAGCACGCGATCAGCCAGGTGATCGAAGTCCTCGGTGACCTTCTCGCGCGGGAACTGCTCGACCAGGGTCTTGCCGAGGTTGCCCGCCCGCACGAGGAGCATGCCGGCGGAGCGGATCTCCGCGATCGCCTTCATGCCGGTCGCCGACTCGATCTCCCGGGCCGCGACGCCGCTGTTCGCGCGGTTGACGACCATCGACAGCCGATCGCGAACGCCGAGCTCGGCGGCGACCCGGGTCAGCTGGACCGCCGCCCGGATCGCGGGGAGGTCCGGCGTGACGGGCACGAGGATCCGGGTAGCGGCGGCGAAGATCGCGAGGTTGATGTCGTTGTACGACGGGTGGAGGTCGACGACGATCGTGTCCACGCCGGAGCGGGCTTCGAGGATGGCGTCCGTGACGCGGTCGGCATTGATCGTTGGGAGCCCGAGCGGGTCGGCCACCAGCGTTGCCACCCGGATCCCCGAGCTGTGCTCGGTCGCGAGGTTCAGGAGAAGCTCGCGACCGTCGCCTTCGAGCTCCGCACCCCAGGTGTCGACGATCCCCCGGACGGACTTGATCCCGAGCGACAGCGCGACGTGACCGGTGACCGTGTCCGCGTCGACCAGCAGGACGCGCCGGTCCCGGCGCAGCTGGAGTGTCGCGGCGAGATTGGTGGCGATCGTGGTCTTGCCCACGCCGCCCTTCGGGTTGAAAACCGCGAGGATCGGGCTCCCGGCGTTGAGCTGCTGGAGGGCCTGGCCGGTGAGCGCCGGATCGGCCTCGCCGCTCGTCTCGTCGACGCTGGAGCGGATGAGCATCGCCTCGACCCGCCAGCGGAACGCGTCCGGGGTCAGCGGGCTCATCGCGATCTCGTCCGCCGGGCCGATTCCGGCCTCGTCCACGAGATCGAACGACTGCAGATCCGTCAGAAACAGCGTCGCGAAGGCGGTTCGGTGGCGACGCAGCTCCACGACGGCCTCGATCATCGGGCGGGATTCCGAGGTCGTATCGACGACGGCGACCGCGAACGCTTCGCCGGCGGTCGACAGCGCCCGCAGGTCCTCCACGGAGTGGGCCTCGAGGATGGCGTACCCGGCCGCGAGCAGCTCATCGACGATGGGCGCTCGCTCGTTCGGCCGGACGGCAACGAGCACGGTGGCGCGACGCGCCACTGGGCCTGGTCCCGGAGGGGCGTCGTACATGGGTCTCAGGCCGCGGGTTCGTGGGCGACGACGACGAGGCTCATGCCGTCGTCGGCGATGATCCGGGCCTGGAAGGCCTCGAGGTCGCGGATTGCGTCGCGGACCTCGGCCTCGGCCGCGTGGGTCACGGTGAAGACGAAGTCGCCGTCGGTGCCGGCGGAGACGCTCACGGCGCTCACGGCGGGCACGCGCATGAGCGCCGCCTTGAAGGCCGCGATGGCGCCGACGCTGCTGAGGCCCGAGACGATCAGCTGGGTCTGGCTGTCAAGACCGACGAGCGCGGCGGCTTCGGCCGCCGCTGCCGCATCGGCATCGAGGGCGTCGGCTTCGGGCTCGCTCTCGAGCTCGGCCACGAGCCCCTGCGCGGGCTCGGAATCGTGCGGCACTTCCGCGGGCTCAACGGCCTGCTCGGCTGCCGACGGCTCGACGGCCGGCGGCGCCTCGGCATCGAGCGCTTCGGCATCGACGGGGGCCTCGGGCTCAGCCCCTGCGGGCTTCGCGACTGTCTTCGCCTTCGCGGGGCCGACGCGGGGCGACGCGGGCTTGACCGTGGCGCCCTGGCCGCGCTCGGGCCGTGGCTTCGACGCTGGCACGGCAGCCGACGTACCCGCCGGGAATTCGTCCAGCGACGGCGGGGGCGGCATCTGCTCCGCCATGCCGGCCAGGCGGGCGGGGTCGTCCTCGGCCATCAGGGCATCGAAGAAGTCGGCCGTTTCCGACTCGTAGCCATGGACGGTGGCGATGAGTCGCGCGAACAGGTCGCCGGCGGCAGCGGCCTCGTGCTCGGTCTCGGCGATGAGCTGCATGCGGCGCGCGGCGATCCGGCTCTCCGTCTCCTGCCGGATGCGGACCATCTCGGCCTTGGACCATTCCCGGATGGCGGTCACGTCGGCGTCGGCGGCCTTGCGACGATCACCCGCGGCGACCGTCGTTCGGTTGCGGATGGCCTCGCCTCGGGCGTCTGCCTCGGCTCGGAGGGAAGCGAGGGCCTCGTCGCGGGCCACTCGGCTGGCATCGCGCATGGCCCGCACGAGGCCGATCATGAGCGGATTGTCCTGGCGCTCCGGGCCGGTCTTCGAGGACGGGCGCGGGCGGCCGGTCGGCGGCGGCGTTGCGCTCTTCGATCGCCGATCGTTCTCGGGCCAGGCGGTTCTCGGACCGTCGGCCGGCTCGGCTGGGCTCTCGCCGGGGCCGATCTCGCTGGCCGGAGCCGTGGCCGCGGTGGCTTGACTGGAGTCCGCGGCGGCGTCGGCGACGTGGTCGGCCGGTCCGGTATCTGCGACTGGCATCGAGGCGTCGATGGGCTCGGCCGGGAGGTCAAGCGGCTGGACGTCGGGCTCGGCGGTGGCGCTCGCGTCGGCGGCGGACGGCTCTTCGCTGTCGGCCGGCGGCGTCACGTTGGCGTCCTCCGGCTCCACCGTCGCCAGGTCGAACGGCCCGCGGCCGAGGTCGTCCGGCGCCGCTCCGAGACGCTGGGCAAGCGTTGGCTCGTCGTTCGGCGGCGGGGGCTCCTCGCGCCTGGGGTCGTTGCCCCATGGGAAGCGAAAGCCGCGCTTCTGGGCGGATGCCATTCGATCGAAATCCTCGAGGCGTGCGCCGTGGCCATCGGCTTGGCCAATCGAGGTGGATCGTCGCGGTGCGGATGCCTGCGGGGCAGTCCACTGGTGGTACCGGCCCGGGCGCACCGGAGGTACCGTCGGGCGCCGAACCGGCCGGTCTCCGCCGATCCGGGCCACGTTGAGTAGGCTGTGACTGCATGGACACCACGTTCGACGGCCGTCCCGGTCCCACCGACCTCCTGGGTCGGGCGCTGCGGGACCTCCGGATCTCCGTCACCGACCGCTGCAACTTCCGCTGCACGTACTGCATGCCGCAGGAGGTCTTCGGTCGCGACTATCGCTTCCTGCCGCGGGCCGAGCTGCTCGCATACGAGGAGATCCGGCGGCTCGCCGGCGTGTTCGTCGACCTCGGCACCCGGAAGCTCCGGATCACGGGCGGAGAGCCGCTGGTCAGGCGAGGCCTGCCCGAGCTCGTGGCGATGCTCGCCGAGCTCGAGGCTCCCGACGGCGGCGACCTCGACCTGACCCTCACGACGAACGGCTCGGCGCTTCGCCAGCTCGCGCGGCCGCTCGCCGACGCCGGCCTGCGCCGGATCACGGTCTCCCTCGACTCCCTGGACGACGAGGTGTTCCGGCGGATCAACGGCACGGACTTCCCGGTCGGTCGGGTCCTCGAGGGGATCGACGCGGCCCGGGCTGCGGGGCTCGCACCGATCAAGATCAACATGGTCGTGAAGCGGGGCATCAACGAGGCCTCGATCCTGCCCATGGCCCGGTGGGCTCGGGCCGAGGGCCTGGTGCTGCGGTTCATCGAGTACATGGACGTCGGCACGACGAACGGCTGGCGCCTCGACGACGTCGTGACGGCCGAGGAGATCGTCGCCACGATCGGCAGTGAGCTGCCACTCGAGACGATGCCGCCGCAGTACCGCGGCGAAGTCGCATCCCGCTGGCGCTACGTCGACGGCTCGGGCGAGGTCGGGATCATCGCCTCGGTGAGCCAGCCGTTCTGCGGCGATTGCACCCGCGCCCGGCTCTCCGCCGAAGGCCAGCTCTATACGTGCCTGTTCAGCGCGGTCGGGCACGACCTGCGCGGTCCTATCCGGAGCGGGGCGTCCGACGCCGACCTGCACGACCTCGTGGCGGGCATCTGGCGCGGCCGGGGCGACCGGTACTCCGAGCTCCGCTCGGAAGCCACGTCGCACCTGCCGAAGGTGGAGATGTTCGCCCTCGGCGGCTGAGCCGGCTTCGTCCTCGTCATCGGGCGACGTCGCGCGTCGTTGCGGCGGTTGTCCACGGACTGTCCACAGGCCCGCTGAAGTCGTGGACAGTCCGGCGTTGACCTCCCGGAATCTCGTGGATAACCGCGTTGACCCGTCACCACCTCCGACGGCACTATTCGGCTTGCCCGAAGGGGCCGCCAGGGAGCGGGGAAACCGAGATCACATCAAGGGGACCTTGCCGCCCAGCCGGTCGCTTCGGGCGCTTCTGTACCCGGTCGCGATGGCATCCCGATGCCGTCCCCGGGACGCTCGGCGGGACGTGACCGGCATCCCGGTGTCGGTACTCCCGTCGGGCGGCAGAAGTCGCGGGCCCTCCGGCCGTCGACCCCTGGACGCAGCCCATCGGGCCCGCATGATCGACCTCGACGCGACCGTCCGGCCGTGAGGCACACTGTCCGCTCGATGGCCAGCGACCCCAACCGCCCCCTCGACCCGGGCCTCCCGATTCAGCCCGCCGACCAGCCAGCCCGCCTCGACGCCCTCGAGGCGGCGGTCCGCCAGCGATCGAGCCTCATTCCCGAGCTCGGGATCGTCCTCGGCTCCGGCCTCGGCGGGCTGGCGGATGAGCTGGCCGATGTCGTGGCCATCCCCTTCGGGGAGCTTCCCGGCTGGCCCGCCGCGAGCGCACCCGGGCACGCCGGGCGACTGCTGCTGGGGACCCTCGAGAGGCGGCCCGTGGTCCTCCTCCAGGGCCGGCTGCACCTCTACGAGGGCAACGACCCGGGGCTGGTCGTCCAGCCGGTGCTCCTGTTCAAGCGCCTCGGCGCGAGCGCGGTCCTGCTGACGAATGCCGCGGGGGGCCTGGACCCGGGCTTCGGTCCGGGCACGCTCATGCTCATTCGCGATCACATCAACCTGACCGGCCGGAACCCCCTGACAGGCCCGAACGCCGACGCCATCGGGCCGCGCTTCCCCGACATGACCGAGGCCTGGTCGCCGCGGCTCCGCTGGAAGCTCCTCGAGGCCGCCTCGACCGAGGAGATCGAGGTCGCCGAAGGCGTCTACATCGGGCTGACCGGGCCGACGTACGAGACCCCCGCCGAGGTTCGGATGCTCGCCGGGCTCGGTGGCGACGCCGTGGGGATGTCGACGGTGCTGGAGTGCATCGCCGCGCGCTGGGCCGGCCTCGAGGTCTGCGGGATCTCGCTCGTGACGAACGCCGGCGCGGGCTACAGCGGCGAGCCCCTCACCCACGAGGAGGTCCTCGCCGCGGGCCTGGAGGCGGGACCGCGGATGGTTCGCCTGGTGCGGCGCTTCGTCCGCGATCTCGACCGCGACGCCGACCGCGACCTCGGCGGCGAGCTCCGCGGCGAGGTTCAGACCCCCGCCGCGAGCTAGTCGGCGGCGACGAGCAGCTCGCGACCCGCCGCGCGGGCGGCCTTCGACCTCTCCGCCCAGGCGCCGAGGACCTGATCCTTGTGCGGTCGAATGGGGCAGTGGCCGTCACGGTTGTTCATCTCGTCGCAGTAGCCGAGCGGCACGCACTTCGGCGCGAGGAACGAGCCCAGGAACGGCGACACGCCGAAGATCTCGTGGCGGATCAGCTGGAACAACCGCCGGATCTCCCATTGGGCCATCGTGCAGAGCCGCAGGCCCGACATGTGAATGAGCGCGCGCAGGTTCGTCGTCATCACGAGGTTCGTGCGGGTCGCGTTCGGGAAGACGAAGCGGGCGTCCTCGCCTGGGATGCCGGCCGCCACGAGGTCCTCGTACAGGGCCATCGAGCCCGCGACCTGGTCCTCGTAGCGCTCGCGGATGGCGGGATCCGCGTCGACGATCGTCTGCGGCTCCATCGTGGCTGCCTTCTTGTACGTCACGTAGCGCTGCGACTGCTGGTCGAACGCCACCCCGGCGCGGTGTCGGACGAGCTGGTGCGACAGCGTCCGTGAGACACCCGAGATCCCGAAGGTGAAGACGATGTGCTCGATGGTCGAGCCGTGGCCCGACTCGATGACGTTCGAGATGAGCCGCTGCATCTTGGCCGGCTCGATCTCGCCCGCGGCCGCGCGCCGGAAGATCTCCTCGGGCGGCAGCTCCGAATAGCACGTCCGACAGGCGGTGTAGATGAGCGGCACGTAGTACTGCTCGACGACCTCCTTCGAGGGGAAGAGCAGCGTCGCCTTCAGGCCCAGCTCGGCCCGGCCGGGGTTCTTCGGGATGCCGCTCTTTGGCGGCGGGGAGCTGCCCGGGCCGGCGCCTGCGCCGGGCTCGCCGGCCGGGGTCGGGGACGGCTGGGCGGTCATGACCGGAGTCTAGCCGCTGTCAGGCCGGGACCTCATCGAGGGGCGCGAGGTCCTGGAGCTCGATCCCGAGGCCGTAGGCGACCGCCTCGTCGAGCGAGAAGGCCGCGCCTTCCCGGGCCAGCTCGGCCAGGCGCTCCGGCGGGAGCGCCCTGCGAACATTCGGCCGGACCTCCTGCTCGATCCAGCCGTCGACGAAGGTCGCCAGGTTGGCGCCCGTGGCGTTCGTGAGATTGCGGGCGGCGCCCCAGAGCCGTGCGGCGCGGTCGGGGTCGTCCCTGGCCAGCTCCAGCGAGGCCAGGTCGTCGAGCACGAGGGTCACGCCGGCCGCGTCGCCGGCCTCCCAGAAATGACGCAGGGCCTCGTGGAGGTTGTCCGCCGCCGAGACGAGATCGCCGGTCCGGGTCTGCGCGCCGCCGAGCATGTGGAGGCTCCACGATTCCATCGTTCGGTCGCCGACGCGCCGGAACTTCTGGAGCGCCGCGGCGAACTCCGCGATGCCCGCGCTCGGCTCGCGGCTGAAGTACTTCTTGTTGCCGAGGCCCCAGAGGACGTTGCCCTCGCCGCGTTCGTCGCCCAGCTCGCGATAGAGCGCGACCGCCTCGTCGAGGGCTCGCTGGCCCACGCGGTCCGGGTCCAGCACCTCGACCGTGGGGCTCGGATCGTCCGGGACGGTGAACGAGAAGGAGTAGTTGTAGAGGGCGTTCGCGAGCTCCGCCTTGTCGCCGAGGGAGCGCCAGATCTCGACCGCCTCGGCATAGGTCGGGCGCATCGTCCGGATGTCGCCCTGCCACCAGGCGACGCCACCGAGCGCTTCGAGCAGCTTCGCCCGCAGGACGGGATCCTGCCGTGCCCATTCCGCGGCCGCGATCTCGTCGATCCGGCGGCGGGCCTCGTAGAGGTGGCCCCGCTTCTGCCAGAACCGCCACAGGGCGAACGCGAGCCCGACCGCCATCGAAGCATCGCCGGCCGCGACCGCGCGGTCCAGGGCGGCGCGGAGGTTGTCGTGGGCCATCTCGAGGCGCTCGAGCCACTCGCGCTGGTCGGCCCCGGCCAGCTCGGGCACGGCCCGCTCGGCGAGGTCGAGGTACCAGGCGGCGTGGCGTCGCTCCAGCTCGGCGCGCTCGCCGCGTGCCTCGAGCTTCTCCTCGGCGAACTCGCGGATCGTCTCGAGCATCGCGAAGCGGGGTTCGCCCCCGGCCTCGATGGTCCGGACGAGACTCTGGTCGGCGAGGGCGGTGAGCCCGTCCAGCACGTCGCTCCCGAGCTCCGACGCGGGTCCGCAGATGGCCTCGGCTGCCTCGAGCTCGAACGCGCCGCGGAAGACCGAGAGGCGATCGAGGAGCCGGCGTTCGCCGGCATCGAGCAGGTCGTAGCTCCAGGCGATCGCCCCGCGCAGCGTCTGCTGCCGCTCCGGCAGGTCGCGCGACCCGGCCGCGAGGACGCCGAGCTGATGCTCGAGCCGGGTGAGGATGGCGTCCGGCGAGAGGAGCTTCACCCTCGCGGCGGCGAGCTCGATCGGCAGCGGCATGCCGTGCAGGCGGGCGGTGATGGAGGCCACGGCCGGGGCGTTCTCGTTCGTGACCTCGAAGCCGGGCCGCACCGCCGAGGCGCGGGCGATGAACAACCGGACCGCCTCGTAGGTGGAGAGGGTCGCGGGGTCGATCGCGGAGGCGGCGCCCCCGAGGCGGGCGCGCTCCATCGCCGACTGCTCGGTCGGGTCGGGCGGCGTGGGCAGGCCCGGGACCGGGTACTCCTGCTCGCCCGAGACGTGGAGCGGAGCGCGCGAGGTCGCCAGCACCGACAGGTGCGGCGCGCTCCGGAGCAGGTCGGCGACGATCGGCCCGACCCCGATGACCTGCTCCAGGTTGTCGAGGAGCAGCAGCAGGGTCCGCTCGGCCAGCCAGTCGCGCAGGACGTCCAGCGCGGGACGGGTCGACTCGACCAGCCCGATCGCCGCGGTGATGCGCGACGGCACGAGGGCCGGCTCGCGGACGGTCTCGAGCGGCACGAAGAACACGCCATCGGGGTAGGCCGGCGCCGCCGCGGCGGCGACCTGCAGTGAGAGCCGCGTCTTGCCGGTTCCGCCAGGCCCGGTCAGCGTCACGAGCCGGCTCGAGCCGAGCAGCCGCCCGGCTTCCGCGAGCTCGACCTCGCGACCGACGAACGAGGTGAGCTGGGTTGGCAGGTTGTTGGGTCGGGCGTCGACGGATCGCAGCGGCGGGAAGGTCTCGGCCAGGCCCGCGGCGACGACCTGGGCCAGCGGCTCGGGGTCGCGCAGGTCCCTGAGCCGGTGGCTGCCGAGCGGCCGCAGCGTCGCGCCCTCTGGCAGATCCCCGCCGACGAGGCTCCGGATCGCGTCCGACACGACGACCTGGCCGCCGTTCGCCGTGGCCGCGATCCGCGCGGCCCGGTTGATGTCGAGGCCGACGAGACTCCCACCGCTGAGCTCGACCTCGCCGGCGTGCAGGCCCATCCGGACGCGGACGGTGGTGTCGTCCGGCCACGGTTCGGACGCCAGGGCCCGCTGGGCCTCGATGGCCGCCACGAGGCCGCTCCGGGCGCTCGGGAAGACGACGAAGAATGAATCGCCCTCCGTGCCTTGCTCGATCCCGCCGTTCGCGGCGAACGCCGCCCGCAGGAGCTCGCGGTGCCGCTCGCGGACGCCGGCGTAGCGCGCGGTACCGATGTCCTGCTCGAGGCGCGTCGAACCCTCGATATCGGTGAACAGGAACGTCCGGGTGCCCGTCGTGACGAGCGCCTCGCCCGGCATGGCCTCAGTGCCGAGTGGAGTCGCTGACCTGGCGCAGGCGCGTCGCGACGCCGCGCAGGATCGCCAGCGCGAGCTTCGGCTGATCGAGGAGCACCGCCTCGAAGTCCCACGAGGCAAGGCCCAGGCACGTCGTCGGGACCTCGGCCGCGACCATCGCGTTGCGCGGCATCCGGTCGAGGACCGACAGCTCGCCGAAGAACTCGCCCGGCCCCAGGGTGGCCACGGCCTCGCCGTCGCGAACGACCCGAACGCGGCCGTCGATGACGACGAAGAAGCCCGTCCCGATCTCACCCTGGCGGGCGATGACATGGCCGGCCGGAAACTCGACCTGGGCCGCCTTGTCGGCGAGCGCATCGAGTCCGTCCTGGTCGATCCCTCTGAAGAGTGGACAGCCGGCGAGCAGCTCGCTGCGGCGGCCGATGCTGAGGCTCACGGATTCGATGCTGACCGCCCACCCGGTGGGCGTCAACTCGATGCACAATCCGGTCTACGGACCCGCGCGGATCGCGCGGGCGTCCAGGAGGGCTCCGATGGCCACCCGCGAGGAGATCGCCGACGCAATCGCCGGGATGGCGATGTTCGCCGACCTCGCCCGGCCCCAGCTGCTCGGCGTGGCGAGCCAGTTCGAGGAAGCGTTCTTCCCGAAGGGCGCCCGGATCCTGCGGCAGGGACTGACGGGCTCCGGGTTCTACGTGATCCTCGATGGCGAGGCCGACGTCATCGCCGACGGCGACCGCCGCGCGACCCTCGCCCGGGGTGACTTCTTCGGCGAGGTCAGCGTGCTGCTCGGCGAGCCACCGATCGCCGATGTCGTGGCGACCCGGCCGCTGCGCTGCATCGTCATCGGCGGACCCGGCCTCGAGCAGTTCCTCGTCGAGCATCCCAAGGTCATGTACCGGATGCTCCAGGCCTCCGCTCGGCGCCTCCGGAACTCGACGTCGCGGCGCTGATCGCATGACCGCGGACGCGCGCGCCGCCGCGGACGGCTCGCAGCCGGAGCGGCCGTTCCCGCCCGGGGAGTACCCGGTCGTGGTGGTCGGCTCGGGCCCGGGCGCGCTCCAGGTGGCGTACTTCCTGTCGCGCTTCGGCATCGAGCATGCGGTGATCTCGGCGGATGTCGGGCCGGGCGGCATGTTCCGCAAGTGGCCCTTCTTCCAGCGCCTCCTGTCCTGGACGAAGCCGTACGCGCCGGCGGATCGCAAGTCCCGGGCCTTCGAGCGCTGGGACTGGAACTCGCTCCTCGCGCGCGAGCCGGAGCTGCGGGGGCTGCAGCTGGAGTTCATGGACGGGTCCTCGGACTTCCCGTCACGACCGGAGATGCAGGCCAACCTCGGCGCCTACGCCGAGCGCGCCGGCATCAAGGTCCGCTACGACTGCCGCTGGCAGGCGACCCGCCGCGAGGAGACCGCGGACGGCGATCGCTTCATCCTCGAGACCTCGGACGGCGAGTACCGCTGCCGCTTCGCGATCTTCGCGGTTGGGGTAGCGGAGCCGTACAGCCCGAGCGTCCCGGGCATCGAGCTCGCGGTCCACTACGCCGACACCCGCGCCGCGGAGACCTACGCCGGCAAGCGGCTGTTCATCATCGGCAAGCAGAACTCCGGCTTCGAGCTCGCCTCGGGGCTGCTCCAGTGGGCCAGCCGGATCGCGCTGTCATCGCCTTCGCCCGCGAAGACCTCGATCGAGACGCACACCCTCGTCGGCGTCCGGGCCCGGTACGTCCAGCCGTTCGAGGACGCCGCCCTCGGCGGCGGCGTCGACATCCTCGCGGCGAGCACGAAAGGCATCAGCCAGGCCTCGGACGGCCTCCGGGTCGACCTCGAGCGGAGCGATAACGCGATGCCGATGTCGCTCGTGGCCGACGAAGTCATCGCGGCCACCGGGTTCACCTGCCCGCTGCGCGACCTGCCCGGAATCGGCGTCGCGACATTCGGCCAGTCGAAGCTGCCGGCCCAGACCGAGTACTGGGAGAGCGCGACCGTGCCCGGGATCTACTTCGCCGGCACCATCACCCAGGGCTCATCGGGCCTGAAGAAGCACGGCATCCCGTCGAACTCGGGTGCGGTCCACGGTCATCGCTACAACGGCCGGGTGCTCGTCTCGCATCTCGCCGAGACCGCGTTCGGGGCGACGATCGAGCGGCCGGCACTCGCCGCCGCCGACCTCCGCGACCATCTCCTTGCCGAGGCCACGAGAGCCCCGGAGCTGTGGCACCAGAAGGCCTACCTCGCTTCGGTGGTGACGCTGGATGGGGCGGCCGGCCCGCACGACGAGGGCATCCAGCCGCTCTCCCATTTCCTCGACGGCGGCGGTCCCGACGCGGTCGCGATGACGGTCGAGGCGGACGGCACCGGCGCGATCTTCCCGGTCCTCTACGTCCGGCGCGACGAGCTGACCGAGGAGCACGTCCTCGATCCCGATCCGCTGCACGATTACGAAGGCCCGACCTACCGCCGCGCGGTCGGCCAGATCCTGGAGCGACTGTCGCCGAGCGTGCCCGCGGCCTAGCTGCCCCGCCCGTTCGTTACCGAGCCGGCAGGTCGTCGATCTCGGCCTCGAGATCGTCGTCGGCCTCGAGCTCGAGCAGGAGCTCGTCGTCCTCATCGATCGAGAAGAGCTTGTAGATGCCCCAGCCGAGAAGGCCGCCGAGCATCGGCGCGGTGAGGTAGATCCAGACCTTCGAGTAGTTCCCGACGACGATGGCCGGGCCGAGCGCCCGGGCGGGGTTGACCCCCGCGCCGCTGATCGGGATGGCAGCAAAGTGGATCATCACGAGGGTCAGCGAGATCACGAGCGGCGCCAGGGCCGACTGCTTCCGGGTCGCGGTCATGATCACGCCGACCAGGATCGCCGTGAGGATGACCTCGGCGCCGAAGGCCTGCCAGTCGCCGACGCCCGGACCGTTCCGCGTGAGGTCGACGATGTCCTTCGAGAGGATCAGGAGGATCGCGAACGACGCGGCGACGGCCCCGACGAACTGGGCGACTACGTAGAGGATCGCGTTCAGGACGTCGATCCGGCCGTCGAAGACCGCGGCGAGGGTGACCGCCGGGTTGAAGTGGCCGCCCGACACGCGACCGAACAGCGTGATGGCGGCGAGCAGCCCGAACCCGAAGCCGAACGGTGCGACGAGCAGGATGATGACCCCGCCGGAGCCCTGCCCGATCCCGGTGGCGCTCACGATCGACATCGAGCCGACCAGGACCAGCACGAACGTGCCGAGCGCCTCGGCGATCACCGCGCGCAGGTTCATCCGGTTCCTCCCACTTGCAACGCCGGACGATCGACCCGGGCGCCGGAAGGATACCGCGGCCGCTCAGGCTCCCGAGCGTCGAGCCGCCCGGATCAGCAGGGCGTCGCGGGTGGCCCGGCACAGGACCTCGACCAGCTCGAGCCGGTCGACCGCCTGAGCGAGCGCCTCCGTGGCAGCCTCGATCGTCCATCCCTCCGACCCCGAACCCGCCGAGCCGACCGCCACCGCGCCATGACGCTCGAGGAGGACGGCACCGGGCAGCGGCTCGGGTCCCTCGGCGAGAGCCTCCGCAATGCGACCCGCGAGCTCGTCGCTGCCCGGCCACCCGAATGGCACGAATGGCAGCCGCGGCAGGAGCAGGGCCGTCTCGGGCAGGTCTGCGGGATCGGCCCGCTCGCCGGCGAGCGTGAGCGCGAGCGCCGCCGCCGGGTGGGCATGCGCCACCGCCAGGACGTCCGGCCGGCGCGACTGGACCGCCCGGTGGATCGCGAGATCCGACGTCGCGCGCCGGCCGGCCGCGGCCGTCGGGGTCGCGCCCGACGCGAGGTCAACGACGACCAGATCTCCCGGCGCGAGCTCGTCCTTGCGTAGCCCACTCGGGGTCACGAGCAGGCGCCCACCCGGCAGCCGCACGGAGAGGTTGCCCTCGCCGGCCGACACGAGGCCGCGCGCGCCGAGGCGCCGTCCGGCCGCCACGACCGTGGCTCGCAGCGTCGCGAGGTCCTCCGCGAGCAGGTCCCGGCGGTCGGTCACCGCGGCATCGTAGCCGTGGGCGAGTCGCCGAGGCCGTCAGAAGCGGCGAGGTCAGGCGGCGGCGCGGAAGGTGACGGCCGGGGCCATCGCGCTGGGCTCACGGGCGTCCGGCGCGAGCTCGTGCACCAGGGCACAGGCGTCGCAGCGGACCTCGTCGTCGCCGGGCTCGATGACGGCCGGGCCGTCGCAGCAGGGGAGCTGGATCTCGATCATGGCCGCAGCCTCGCCCCACGACGTGCCACCTTGTCTGTCACGATGCGATTCGACCCGCCGAGAGGAACCATGGCCCAACCTCCCCCGGACGCTCCCGCCATCGAGGTCACCGAGCTGCGGAAGCAGTACGGTCGGATCGAGGCCCTCGCCGGGCTCTCGATGACCGTCAACCGCGGCGAGGTGTTCGGCTTCCTCGGACCGAACGGCGCGGGAAAAACGACGACCGTGAAGCTCCTCCTGGGCCTCGCCCGGCCGACCGGCGGCAGCGGAAAGGTCCTCGGTGCACCGCTCGGCGACCTCGCGACGCGGCGGAATGTCGGCTATCTCCCCGAGTTGTTCCGTTATCAGCCGTGGCTGCGGGCGCGCGAGGTCCTGACGCTCCACGGCGAGCTGATCGGGATGAAACGCGCCCGCCGCCGGCCGGCGGCCGCCGAGGTCCTGGAGCTCGTGGGCCTGGCCGATCGATCCGAGGACTTCGTCGGGAAGTTCTCGAAGGGCATGCAGCAGCGCCTCGGGCTCGGCGTCGCGCTCATGGGCGAGCCGGCCCTCGTCATCCTCGACGAGCCCACGTCCGCCCTCGATCCGATCGGCCGCGTCGATGTCCGGGCGATCATCCGCTCGGCCCGCGAGCGCGGGGCGGCGGTGTTCCTGAACTCGCACCTCCTGAGCGAGGTCGAGCAGGTCTGCGATCGGGTGGCCGTGGTCGATCACGGTCGGGTCATCGCCAGCGGATCGCTCGACAACGTCCTCGGTGAGTCCGAGACCCAGGTCCTCGTGGCCGGCATTGCTGCGACGGACCTGCCCGCCTTCGAGACCTTCGGCGCGGCGACCCTCGATGGCGACCGCCTCTCGATCCGGCCGATGGACGCGGAGCGCGTGCCGGAGCTCGTCAACCTCATCGTGTCGATGGGCGGCCGGATCCGGGAGGTCCGGTCGGGCCGATCCTCGCTCGAGCAGCGCTTCGTTGAGCTCGTGTCGCGCGACCGCTCGATGGCGGGCACGCCGACCACCGACGTGGAGCAGCCCTCGTGATCACGATCGCCCGGCTCACGATCGGCGAGGCCTCGCGGCGGCGCGTGCTGTGGGTCCTTGTGGGGCTCGCGCTGGTGGCGGTCGCGCTCGTCACCTGGGGCGTCGATCGCCTCGTCGAGCTCATCCGCGAGCAGGGCGAGGCGGAGCTCCAGGTCAAGCTCGTCGTGTCCCAGCTCCTGATCTTCATCGCCTTCATGTTCACGTTCGTCCTGGCGATGACCGCCGCGTTCCTGGGCTCGCCGGCGATCGCGTCCGATTTGGAGTCGGGCATCGCCCAGGCCCTCCTCGCCAGGCCCCTTCGGCGGTCGTCGTACCTGCTCGGCCGATGGCTCGGCCTCTCGATCGTCGTCGTCGGTTACGCGCTCGGCTCGGGCCTGCTCGCGATCGCCGCGGCGGGCTGGGTCTCGGGCTACACGCCGCCGAGCCTGATCGTTCCGGTGGGCTACCTCGCGATGCAGGCCATCGTGCTCATGACCTTCGCGCTCCTGCTGTCGACCCGCCTCGCGCCCATTGCCGGCGGCGCCATCTGCGTGGTCGTTTACGGCCTCGCCTGGATGTCTGGCGTCATCGGCGACATCGGCACCGCGCTGGGGGCGAGCGGCGTGGCGGCGATCGGTGACATCGGCCACATCCTCATGCCGACCGACGGACTGTGGCGCGGCGTCGTCTACGGCCTCGAGCCGAACATTGTCATAGCTGCGGTCGGTGACAGCCCCGCAGGCCGGGCCAATCCGTTCTTCGCGTCGGAGCCGCCGAGCCAGGCCTTCCTGGCCTGGACGATCGTGTGGCTCGCGCTCGTGCTCTTGCTCGCGATCCGCCAGCTTCGCCGCCGGGAGCTGTAGCCGCTTTAGCCGACGTAGCGGAAGCAGCCGGGCAGGTGATCGTCGACGAGGCCGACGCTCTGCATGAACGAGTAGACGATCGTCGACCCAACGAAGCGGAAGCCGCGCTTCGCGAGGTCCTTCGACAGCCGGTCCGAATCAGCCGTCGTGGCCGGGATCTGGCCTCCGACGGCGTCCGGCGGGAGGCGGCGGGGCGGGGGAGAGATCAGCGCCGCGAAGTAGGCGGCGAGCGAGCCGTGTTCCTCGATGAGCCGCAGGGCGGCCGCGGCGTTGCCGATCGTGGCATCGATCTTGGCGCGATTGCGGACGATGCCCGCGTCGGCCATGAGGCGGGACCGATCCGCCTCGTCGAAGGCGGCGACGATCGCCGGATCGAATCCCCGGAACGCCGCGACAAATGCCGGCCGCTTGTGGAGGATCGTCCGCCACGAGAGCCCGGCCTGGAAGCCCTCGAGCATCAGGCGCTCGAACAGCTCCGCGTCGCCTTGGACCGGCGTGCCCCACTCGAGGTCGTGGTACTCGAGCATCAGCCGGTCGGGTCGTTCGCCGACCGCCCACCAGCAGCGCATCCGCCCGTCGTCCACGAGCCGAAGGGTAGCCGTGCCCGGGTCGCCGTCACCGCCCACTCGAGTCGCTGCCTAAGGGGTCGCTCGACGCTGGCGAACGTCACGTTCGTGCGTTCTGAGCGCGTTTGCCGGTCGAGATGAGTGCGGCAGCAGCAATGCCCGGCACCGTGAGCAGGAGATCCACCGGAAGCAACTGGATCGGATCGTCGTACGGTCCGGCATTGGTAAGCGTCGGTACCAAGAGGGCGAGGGCGAGGAGCGCCGGAATGAGGGCGGCGATGGCGCTGGCGACGGGATACCGTCGATAGCCGAGAACGGCTCCGCACGGCAGCAAGGCGAGCACGACCAGGGGCGGCTGGGCGAACAGGATGACGCCGGTCCAGATGGCGGCCTCGGCAGCAGCGAGGATCGCACCGACAGTCTTCAGCATCGAGTTCGACCCGCGCTCAACGTGACTCCGTTCCACTCAGGTCGATCGAGTCCGCCGAAATTGGCGCCGAAGTCCGGACGTAGAGGTTTCGTTCGATGCCCACCGCGGGACAGCTGCCGAACGCGTCGTGGACTTCGAGTCGAAGCGCGTATCGGGCTCCGGATCGCGCAAGGGAGAGCGCCGCATCGCTCTCGCACGGGCCACCGAGCCACGTAACGACGAAGGCATTGGGATCTGCCGGATCGCCTCGGACGGCTGTATCGGGGGCGCTCGCAACCGGTGGCCCGGGTTCGATCCTCACCACCAGGCCGGTCTCATCTCCCAGGACGACTGGCAACGGGCGGTAGGAATCCGTCGGCAATGACGTCCTGAAGAGCCGACCAGCGGGCGGCAGACAGCCCGCCAACACCACGGCCAGCCCGATAGCGGCTACGAGGCGAGTGAATAGCCGTGCGCGGGCATTCATCTGCGGTCGCCTCGCTCGAGGCTACTGAATGTCACTCGGTGGCCGATGCCGGACCGCCCGGAGGCCGAGCACGGCCAGCCCCACCCCGGCGGGAAATGCGGCGATCGCACACCCCGCTAGAAACGTGAACGCGCCGCCGTGGTCCGTCCTCACTGCGTTCACTCAGCGTTCGGCAATGTCACTCGGTGCGAGGGTCCGGATACGCGTCCAGCCCGCCTCGAGTCGCTCCGCTGCCGCCGCGCGGCGGTAACGGGGATCGGGAGCGGCGCAAGTCGAACCGTAACCGTCAGGAGCGCCTCGTCGATCTCGACGGCCTCCCGCATCTGGTTGATTGAGATCGGGATCCCTCGCGCGAGCGCCTCGGGACTCAGGGCATGCAAGACGCCGGCCTTCCTGTCCATCTCCGCCATCGTCTGCGCCAGCCATTCGAATTCTTCCCAGATGCCGGGCTCCTCGTCCCGCACACGCCAGCCAAGCGTGCTCGGGAGAAGTCGGGCCCACCACGTCTGCGCCAGGACGGTCCACTGGTCATAGACGAACTGCCGGTTCATGTGCCCGGTGCGGGTCAGGTAGCCCATCCGCTACCAGAAGTCGCCAACGTGCGTCGCCGGCTTGTCCGGGATGTCCATGGGAGCGGTCCCGGCCTCGATCGCGAGGAGCACCGCGAGCTTCGAGCGGCTCATCCGCTCCGAGGTCCAGAGCCGCTCCATCTCGGCGACCTGCTCGATTGCGGCGGAGTCCCGTTGGAGCCGGAGCTGGCGATAGATCGCGAAGAACGTGATCGCTAGAACCAGACCGCTGATCGCGGTCCAGAACCATTCCGAGCCGGGACCGATGAACGCCATGCCCTGGGTGTTGATGAGCTGCACGCTGACCCTCCGAGCTTGCCATCAGTGACGATGGGCGGACGGTAGGTCCGGCGTGTGTGCGCCGCAACCTTCAGGTGGCTCGCTCAGCGTGCGCGAATGTCACCTGAGCCGGACCGCAGATGGTCCAACAGCCGCCGATGGTCACTCACGATGTCGAACCAAGTCGACCTATCCATTGCGAGACGCGTCCGAACGGTCGCGGGGTCGCGATTTACGGTAGGACCTCGAGGACGGCCATCGTCGGGGGCAGAACAGGACCGGAAGGCGGGGCGGTCGGATTGACGCTCGGCTCGACCTGCATCTGAGTCCAACCCGGGCCGAGGATGGCGTACGTTCCGACGGCGAGGATGCCACTTGCACCTGCCGCGACGAGCTTGAAGACGTTTCCGCAGACCCCCGGTTGAGCTACGTGGCCGCGGTCCGCTCCTTGGGCCCCGCTGCATGACGGGCCGTAACTCGTCAGACCACTGCCTTCTGTATCGCCGATCGCCAGCCGCTCCAGAGTGGTATCGGTCAGGGGACCCACGAACAAAAAGGAGCCGCCGTCGGCCGGCTCATCGAGTTCGAGATAGACGTCGCCAGCGTGCACCGTGGCTGGGCTCAGGTGCACCTCGGATGCCGTGGCCACGAGATGAACCAGTTGGGCCCCCGGTGGGACGGTTTGCGGGCCGCAGCCCGCGAGCACGGCGACCAGCAGAGCCAGGCACACACCTAACGTCTTGGATCGTCGCACGAACCGACCTGACACCCATTCCCTCCCCGGGGTTCCGGCCAAGGGCGAGTGTAGGTCCGGGCGCTTCGCTCAGCGTCGCTCGACCCTACTGAGTGTCACGCGATCGAGGCAACGCTCAAGATTGAACCTTTGGGCCCGCCACGACCATCGTTCGGGTTGTCCTTCGGTGGCCCAACCGGAACGAGGCATCTGTTGGAGCGAACGCTCGTGGAGCAGGCGAAGCACGGCGACGAGGCAGCCTTCGACGCCCTGGCGCGGCTCGTTGGCGACCGCTGCATGGCGATCGCCTCGTGGATCCTTCGCGACACCGACCTCGCCGAGGATGCCGTGCAGGCCACGCTCGTGCGGGCGTGGCGCGACCTCCGAGCCCTCCGCGACCCCGAGCGCTTCGAGCCGTGGCTGCACCGGATCCTGACGAACGAGTGCTATGCCGAGGCACGCCGTCAACGCCGCTGGTCGGCGAACGTCCGCGTCCTGCCGGCCGCCAACACCGCGGCCCGGGAAGACGTCCTCACGATTGATGACCGCGATCAGCTCGATCGTGCGTTTCGGCGCCTGACGATCGAGCAGCGCACGGTCCTCGTCTTCCATCACAGCGTCGGCCTGCCACTGACGGAGGTTGCGGCTCGCCTGGGCATTCCGCTCGGTACAGCCAAGTCGCGGCTCCACCACGCGACGGCGGCGCTGCGCGCCAGCCTCGAGGCGGATGACCGGCCCACCTTCGCGGGGGAGCGCCCGGCATGAGCCAGCCGCGCAACCCTGACCGCCTCATCGCGACCTACTTCGCCGAGCGCACCTCGGAGCTACCCGATCGCGTCTTCGACGCCGTCCGGAGCGACATCCACCGGACCCGCCAGCGGCTCGTGCTCGGGCCGTGGCAAGAGCCCGATGCCCGCGTGCTCGCTCGGGCGCTTCCGGTCGCGGCCACGATCCTCCTGGTCGTCAGCCTGGGGATCCTTAACGTCCCCGGCCTTGGTCCTGGCGGAGGTCCGGCAGCGTCACCCACACCGACACCGAATGTTTTCCGATCGCCGCTCTACGGCTACTCGATCGTGGTCCCGACCGGCTGGAGCGCAACGCCGGCGACCGCGCGCTGGGACGGCGTGAGCGCACCGAGCCTGGGACCGAATGTCGACCAGCTTGCCGGGCCGCACCTGATCGTGCTCGGCTATGCGGGGCCCTACGCGGGCAACGTCACGGCGTTCGTCCAGGACCAGATCGCCGCGAGCGCGCGAGACCACTCGGACACCTGCCCATCGAACGCGCTCCAGCTCAACCAGCCGACGACGATCGGCGGTCAACCGGGCGTCCTGCTGGGCTTCAACTGCGGTGCCCGGATCGACCAGATCATCACGGTCCACGACGGGGTCGGCTATGCGTTCACGATCCGCGACGCCGCGTTCAGTCCGACCCTCGACCCCACGGACTTCGCCACCGCCCAGTCGATGCTCGACTCGTTGACCTTCCCGGTCGCTCCGATCGGGTCGCCGTAGGAAGTCCGATGACACGCAGCCTTCCCAGGGCCGATCGGAATCGCGGCCCGCCCGCAGGGGCGCGCATGTGGCGATGACGGGGTGAGCGAAGTTCGCAGCGGGGCGCGCCTGGGGCCAGGCGGGCATCCCGAGAAGGAGCGCGTTTGCGATGAACCATCTGATTGACACGCGGTCAGCGATGGTCTCGAGGCTCGAGATCGCACTGGTTGCATCGGCTGCCCTTGCCGTTGCCGCGTGCGGTGGATCAGCCACCCCGTCGCCCAGCGCGACGCCAGTTCCTGCAGTCGATCCCTGCCTCGTGGGAACGTGGACGACGGTCGCAGAGAACCAGAACTCGCCGGCCAATGACGAGCAGATCACGTACACCGGCGGCGCAGGCGAGGTCTTCACCATCGACGCGCAGGGCGGCGTGACCATCGACACGCACGCAGCCAAGAAGCTCGTCTTCGTGTCGGCCGGCCAGACCTTCAGCGCGGTCGTCGCGGGCACGGGCCGCGGAACGCTCAGCACCACGACGGCCACCACGAGCGGCGGCACCCGCGGGTCCTTCCAATTCGTGCCGAGCGCCGATGACACCAGGACGATTCACAGCTTCGATTCGACGGGCACGGAGCTCGGACCGCCGATTCCGGACGCCGCGTTCACGGCTGTCTACACGTGCGCCCCGGGGCGGTTCACCTTCTACAAGGCCGCGGTCAGCCACATGGTCGACGGACCCATCGTCACGCTCAAGTCGGGCAGCGCGAACGCGTCGTCGACCGCGATCCCCACGCCGTCCTGACCGGCGTCGATGCAGCCGCGATCAGTGCCGGGACGCCTCCGGGCCTCGCTCCGCGAGCTCGGAGGCGCGCCCTGCCGGGTAGTGCAAGCGGTCGTCTGATCGCTCAGCGAGACGTCACGTGGGCCTTCACGGAGCTGGGCTCCGTCACTCCGCTAGTCTGCCATCGTGACGGCGCGGATCTACCTGGGCCATGGCGCGAGCGGCAACGCGGCGAGCATGCGGCCCTACGTCGACGGCCTGGCGCGGCGGGGCCTCGAGGCCGCGGCAGTGGACCTGCCCGTCCGCAAGGCCGAGGAGGTCGTCGGGATCTGGACGTCGAGCGTCCCGGACGGGCCGGGAATCGCCGTCGGGGGCCAGTCCTATGGCGGTCGCGTGGCCAGCCTCGCTGCTGCCGATCCGGCACGCTGCTACGAGGCCGTCGTCCTCTTCAGCTACCCGCTCCACCCGCCGGGCTCGCCGGGGCAGGCGCCGGCCCGGGTCGCCCATTGGCCCGCGATCGCCTGCCCGGTCCTGCTCCTGTCGGGCGAGTCCGATCCCTTCGCCCGGATCGAGCTGCTGCGGGAATCGGTGAAGCTGCTGCCGGACGCCCGCCTCGTGACCTTCCCGAGGCTGGGCCACACCCTGAAGCCGGTGTTCGACGAGGCCCTCGATCTCGCCGCGGCGTTCCTGAAGGAGGTCGCCGGCCGGGACGCCGCCGGCGAGGGCGTCAGCGCGCGGCGATGACCTCGATCTCGACCCGGTACTCGAGCGCCAGGCGCGTCACCCCGACCGTCGCCCGGGTCGGAGGCTCCGTCGGGAAGTACTCGCGGTAGACGGTATTCATGGCCGCGAACTCGTCGAAGTCGCGGAGGTAGACCGTCGCCTTGACGACATCGGGATAGTCCAGACCGACTGCCCGGAGCAGGCGGCCGACGTTCTCGAGCATCTGGCGCGTCTCCGCCTCGATCCCGCCTGCCACGGGTCCCGGGGTTCCTGGCGCCTCGCCGACCTGGCCGGCCAGGAAGACGAAGCCGTTGGCCTCGATGACCGGGCTGAACGGCAGGCTGCCCTGGACGATCCCCGGACCGCTCAGCACGCGCTTCGGCATCCGCGCCTCCTTTATCGTGGACCGGATTCGATCAGTCGCGCCAGGCGACGCGCCACACCCGCCACAGCGCGGCGGGATCGGACAGCGGGTCGCCGTGGACGAGGAAGAAGTCGGCCGGGCCGCCCTCTCGGATCGTTCCTGCATCCGGCTCGCCCAGCAGCTCGCCGCCGCGCCACGTCGCCGAGGCCAGGGCCTGCCACGGCTCCAGGCCGGCGGTGACGAGGCACTCGACCTCCCACGCGAGCTGATTCGCCCGGAGCGAGCCGCCGCCGAAATCGGTCCCGGCCGCGATCGGAACGCCCGCCCGATGGGCGCGAAGCGCGCTGTCGTTGGCAACTTCGAGGCGGTCGGCGAGGCGCTTCCGGCGGTCCGGCTCGGTGAAGCGCTGGAGGGTCGTCGTCGTCGCGAAGGACGCCCAGGACGGGTAGATGGCGAGCGTGGACACGAGGAACGTGCGGCGCCGCTGCATCTCCGCGACGGTCTCGTCGTCGATCTCGTCGCCATGTTCGATCGAGTCGACGCCGCCGAAGACGCCCGCGCGGACACCCTCGTACTCGGCGGCATGGGCGGTGACCCTGGCGCCCCGAGCGTGGGCCATCTCCGTCACCCGACGCACCTCGTCGGCGGTCCACGGCGACACGCCCGGGTCGGGACCCTGGAGGTAGAGCTTCAGGAAGTCGGCGCCCTCGTCGAGCTGCCGGCCTGCGTTGGCGAGGAGCTCGTCGGCGTCCTTGGCCTCGACCGTGTGGGCCGCGGCCGGGAGCGCGCCGGACTTGTCGAGCCACGTCCCGCCCGCGCGGATGTATGGCATCGCGGGTCGAGCGCGCCAGCGATCGCGTACCCCGAGCGCGAGGGCATGGGTCTCGCCCGACACCGGATCGGTGAGCCGAGGCGAGCCGACGTCGCGCGCCCACCGGACACCCGCCTGGGTCAGGAGCTGGCCGTTGTGCTCCGCGACCTCGAGCAGGACCGAGGGCGGGTCATCGATGCGGTCGATCCAGTGGGCGCCGCCCGGGAGCGTCACGTGGCTATGCGCGTCGACCATGCCCGGGACGACGGTGGCGCCCGACGCATCGATCACGCTCAGCCCACCGGCCGCGCCCGACCCACTGGCGCCGCCCGCGCCCGGGTCGGGCTCGCCATCTGTCGGCCGGATCCAGGTGATGCGTCCGTCCTCGACGAGGATGCTCATCCCGACCGCGAGCCGGTCCGACCGGCCGTCGGCGATCGCCGTGTCGCGATAGAGGGTCCGCATCACTCGACCGCGAGCACCCGGTAGCGGACGTCGCCGCGGGGTGTCCGGACCGTGACCTCGGAGCCGGCCGTCGCGCCGATGAGCGCGGCGCCGACGGGCGAGGCCGTGCTGATTCGCCCGGCCGCGGCATTCGCCTCCGTGCTGCCGACCAGGGTCCACGTGGTCTCGTCGCCGTTGAGCTCGATCGTCACGCGCGACCCGAGCCCGGCGCCCGCGCGTCGCCCGCCACCCTCGCCCTGGCTCCCGCTCGCGTTGCCTTCGCCGTCGGTCCCGTCGCCGACGATGACCGCGCGACGGAGGCGCTGCTCCAGGAGCTGGACCCGGCCCTCGAGGAACGACTGCTCCTCGCGGGCGGCGTGGTACTCGGAGTTCTCCCGCAGGTCGCCCAGCTCCCGCGCGGCCTTGATCCGGGCGACGACCTCCGGGCGGCGGACGCGGGTGAGCTGGTCCAGCTCTTCGAGCATGCGGGCGTGGGCCTCAGGTGACAGCTCGACGGGCACGGTGTTGTCGCGCGGGCCGCGGTGCGCAGCCGGGATGCGCTTCACCGGCGCGGGCCGGGCGGCGGCGCGGGGCGCCACCGCGCGGGGTGCGGCGGACGCAGACCCGGAACTCGACGGGACCCGTGCCGTCAGACCGGCGGACGCCGCCGGTGCGGCCCCCGACGGCCCCCGACGCGTGGTGCCACTCCCTCTGGCCTCGGCCATCGCGCCCTCGGCGTCGCCGGGCGCGTGCTGGGTGACGGTGGTCGGTGGCGGCGTCACGACCTCGGGGAGCGGCAGCACCGCGCCGGTCAGCCCGTGGACCTGACGCTCACCGGTCGGCCGGCGGGTCGTCGCCCACGGCAGCAGGAGCGCGCCGACCGGGCGGGTGAGGCCGCTCGGCAGGGCCGGCGCAGGCGCGGCACTCGCGAAGGCCTCCAGGATGGCGTCGAGGTACTCCTCGGGCGCCTCGGTCGCGGCCCACCAGATCCGGGTGGTCGGCAGGTCCCGCAGGGTGAGCAGCCAGTGGCCGTCGGCATGCGGCCGCGGATCGCCGAGGACGTGGTGGTGGAGGGCCGCGACCCGTCCGCCGATGGACGCCGCGGTGGAGCCGGTATAGAGGACCGTGGCGTCCGGGAGCCACAACGACGCGAGCCGCGCCATGAGGGGCCGGCTGCCGGGGCGCTCGCCGTCGAGGCGCAGCCCGGGCACGCGATCGATCCACTTGCCGACCGTCTCGAGGTCCAGGGCCGGGGTCGGCTGCGGGGCCGGCAGCTCGACGATGTAGATGCCGGGACCGCGAGCCGCGACCGGCTGGCCCCATCGGACCGGACCGTCGGCGAGCAGCCCGACCGATCGGAGGAGCTCTGCGGCTCCGGGTCGCACCATCGGGTCAATCGTCGCACGCGGCGGGCGATCGAGTCCGAATCGGTCGGGATCGGTGCCGTCTGGAACCGGGTGCGCCCGTTGCGGTACCTCCGCCGGGGCTGGTCGGTACGGACGGGTCTACCCAATGCCGGCGAACGGCTCGATGCTGTGGATCGCCGCACATTCGGGGGACACGATGCCGCAGGTCGAGATCTTCACGCCGACGGGAGTGGTGAGCGGTTCCACGGCCCGCGCCACGGTCGGCACCGACACGAAAGGCGCGCCGGCGCCACTCGCGGTGGACACCAGCCGCTGGTACCCGCTCGACGGGTCCGCGCCGCAGCGCCGCGGGAGCGTCACCGTGCCGCCCGACGAGATCCTCGTCGTCATCCTGGCGCCGCCGCCCTTCGCGGTCCACTCGGGCTGGTATCCGATCGAGCTGGATGTCGGGCCGTATCATCTCGAGGCGCGTCTGCCGACGGCGCCCGGCTTCGACCCGGCTCGGGCCCTCGCCCGCCCGACGGGTCCGTTCGTGGCCCTGCGCGATGTCTCGATCTCCCTCGCCGGCCGGACCGATGCCGGCATCGCCGAACGCGACTTCGCCCACGTGAACCGGTACGCGGTGGATCGGATCGCCTCGAGCCTCATGCTCAGCTTCTTCTTCCCGGGCGCGACCCTCGTGCCGCTCGGCGACCCCGGCTCGGGCCTGCCCCAGGTCGCCGTGAGGACCGCCGCGCCCGCCTGATCCGCGTCTGGACCGCCCACGATCTGTGGTGCTGAGGTTCCGCTTTTCGAAACTGCGTATTGACAAAGTGAAAGCCGACGTGCGATAACGTCGGCATGCCACACGACGTCATCGCAACCTGTCCCGTCTGCTCCGGGGAGCTCGCCGTCACGCGCCTCCACTGCCGGGCCTGCGGCACGACCCTCGAAGGCGACTTCAACGTCGGCCGCTTCGGTCACCTGACCCGCGAGCAGATGGCGGTCCTCGACAGCTTCCTTCGGTCGCGGGGCAACCTCCGCGACATGGAGCGCGAGCTCGGCCTGTCGTATCCGACAGTCCGGGCCCGTGTCGAGGCCCTCATCCGGGCCCTCGGCTTCGGCCCCCGGGCCGACAGCGACGAGGCCATCGCCGACGCCGCGACCGCCGCGGCCGACCTGGCCGCCGCCGGCGCCGATATCTCCGCCGCACGGCAGGAGATCCTCGAGCAGCTGGCCCGGCGCGACATCAGCGCCGAGGACGCCGCCACCGCCATTCGAAACCTCGGAAGGAGCCGGTCATGACCGGGACCGCCACTGGTGCCGCCCAGCTTGAACACCGCATCGGCCGGTCGGGGCGCTTCGCCCTTCGCATGCCGTCGGGCACCGTCTCGATCACGGGCATCGATGGCGACCTCGCGCGGGTCAAGGACCTGTCGGGTCGACCCATCGAGGAGCATTTCCAGGTCACGGCCGGTGAGGGCAGCCTCGAGCTCGTCATTCGCAATCGACTCGGCGTGACGTTTGCGATCGGCAACTTCGGCTTCGGCGGGGCCGGCGCCGAGCTCGTCGTCGAGCTGCCTCGCGATACCCGCGTCGCCGTCGACACGGCCAGCGCCGACACGTCCGTGACCGGCATCACCGGCCCGGGTCGATATCGGACCGCGTCGGGCGATCTGATCCTCCAGGACGTCGCCGGAAACCTCGAGATCGAAGCCGTCTCCGCGGACATCCGCGTCGAGGCGACTGCCCCGATCGAGGTGTCGGGCCGGACGATCTCCGGCGATGCGTCGATCCGCGCGCCGCGTCTGACCCGCCTCGAGATGAACACCACCTCCGGCGACCTCCGCATCGACGCCGAGATGAACGGCAAGGGGCCGTTCGCGGTCAAGACGATCAGCGGCGACGTGACGCTCGTGGACCGGGGCGGGATCCAGATCGAAGCGCAGACCGTGACGGGCGACCTGTCGAGCGATCTCGCCCACAAGTCGTCGTCGGGCCCGGGCCGCCGGATCCTCGTCGTCGGCAGACCCGGCGCGACCCTGACCTTCAAGTCCGTGTCCGGCGACCTCCAGGTCGTCGAGCCGCGCGACGCCGCCCCTCGCATGACCCCCGTTTCACCGGAGGCACCCGTGGCACCCATCCGGCCCGTCTCACCGATTGCCCCCATCCCGCCCATCCCGCCCATCCCGCCCATCCCGCCGGTCGACTCCCAGGCGCGCGCCGCCGCGATGCCGGAGTTCGCCGCCGAGGAGACGCCCGAGCCCAGCCCCGAGGCCGACGCCGCCCGGCTCGAGATCCTGAAGGCCCTCGAGCGCGGCGACATCGACGTCGACACCGCCACGGAGCGGCTCATGGCGGTCGAGCAGGCGTGACGTGAAGGACCCGATCGCCCGCGTGCTGCACCTGGTGGCCGAGGGACGGCTGACCGCCGACGAGGCCGCGCCGATCCTCGACGCCCTGTCGTCGCGGGATCCCGGGCCGCCGGAGCCTCCGGCCGCGGAGCCCATCCAGGCCTCGCAACCCCCGGCACCGCCGCAGGCGGGGAGCAGCCCGCGGTTCGCCCGCATCCAGGTCATGGAGGGCGGCCGGCGGGTGGTGGACCTGCGCGTCCCGACGTCGCTCGGTCGGTTCGCCCTCGGGCGGGTGCCGGGCCTCTCCAGCGAGCAGATCGGCGAGCTCCAGCGGGCCATCGCGTCGGGCCTCGTCGGGCCGCTCCTCGAGGTGGAGGACACCGACGGCGACGGCGTCCGGATCGTCCTGGAATAGCCACACCTACGATCCGCGCCCGCAGGGAGTGAGCCCCCGCCGGCGCTCGCGGACAGACGG
>Ga0193751_1000026_pt1 | contig 130723 bp, 128 predicted proteins | sample L1c2metaG_FD_143050 | JGI IMG/M metagenome (GOLD analysis project Ga0193751, IMG submission 143050) | Soil microbial communities from a riparian zone of the East river system, Colorado, United States - L1c2 | ecosystem: Environmental > Terrestrial > Soil > Riparian zone | place: USA: East... | reverse complement strand
GACGCCGACGATCGTCAGGATCGAGGTGATGAGCTGGGTCAGGCTCTGCTGGAGGGTCTGGCCGATGTTGTCGATGTCGTTCGTCACCCGACTCAGGACGTCACCGCGGGCGTGGGTGTCGAAGTACTTCAGCGGCAGCCGACCGAGCTTCGTATCGACGTCCTGGCGGAGCCGGTAGACGGTCCGCTGGGTGACGCCCGCCATGATCCAGGCCTGCATCCAGCTGAACAGCGAGCTCAGCAGGTAGACCCCGACGAGGAGCAGCAGGATCTGGCCGAGGGGCCCGAAGTCGACGCCCTGGCCCGGGGTCAGGTGCATGGTCGAGAGCATGTCGGCGAGCTGGCCCTTGCCCTGGGCACGGAGCCCGGCCTCGACCTGGGCCTGGCTGACGCCAGCGGGAATCTGCTTCGACAGCAGGCCCGCGAAGATGTCGTTGGTCGCGTTGCCGAGGATCTTCGGGCCGATGACGGCGAACGAGACGCTCACGACCGCGAGCCCGACGACGAGGAGGATCAGGGGCCGCTCCGGGCGCAGCCGCCGGAGCAGCCGCCCAAAGGAGCCTCGGAAGTCATTGGGCTTCGCGGGCGGCAGCATCATGCCCATGCCCATCATCCCGGGGCCGCGCCGGCCGCCGGGGCCGGGGCCGCCCATGCCCGGGCGGACGCCGGGCGGAGGGCCGCCAGTCGGCGGAACGCTCGCCGGGCGGGCGCCGTCGCCCGAAGGCGGTCGCGCGCCGTTGCCACCCGTGCCGTTGCCGCCGGCGCCGTTGCCGCTTCCGTTGCCGCCGCTGCCCGGTCGGAAGGTCATGCCACCGCCTCCGCCTCGGACAGCTGCGAGTACACGATCTCGCGATAGGTCTCGTTCGAGGCGAGCAGCTCGGTGTGCGTCCCGGAGCCCACGATCCGGCCGAGATCCATGACGAGGATTCGGTCGGCCTGCATGATCGTGCCGACCCGCTGGGCCACGACGATCCGGGTCGCCCACGCCATCTCGCGGTCGAGCGCGGCACGGAGGCGGGCGTCCGTCCCGAAGTCCAGCGCCGAGAAGCTGTCGTCGAAGATGAGGATCCCGGCCCGCTTCACGAGCGCCCGCGCGATCGCAAGCCGCTGGCGCTGGCCGCCGGACAGGTTCGTGCCGCCCTGGTCGATCCGGGCCTCGAGCTGGCCGTCCATCTCCTCGACGAAGTCGCGGCCCTGGGCGATCTCGAGGGCGCGCCACAGGTCGGCCTCGGTCGCGTGCTCGTTGCCGAAGCGCAGGTTGCTCGCCACCGTGCCGCTGAACAGGAACGCGCGCTGGGGCACGACGCCGAGGCGACCCCACAGCTCGTCGCGATTCATGTCCCGGACGTCGACGCCATCGACGAGGACCACGCCCTCCGTGACGTCGTAGAAGCGCGGGACGAGATTGATGAGCGTCGTCTTGCCGCTGCCGGTCGAGCCGACGATCGCGATCGTCTCGCCGGGCTTCGCCTCGAACGAGACGTCCTGGAGGATCGGCGCCTCCGCGCCCGGGTAGCGGAACTCGACCTTCCGGAACTCTATCCGGCCACCGGTGCTCGGGCGGTACGGATCAAGCGGCGTCGGCTCGACGGGGTCCTGGATCGACGGGATCGTGTCCAGGACCTCGCGAATCCGCCCGGCCGAGACGGCCGCACGGGGGACGAACACGAACATGAACACGGCCATCAGGACCGTGAACAGGATCTGCATGATGTACTGGAGGAACGCCGTCAGGTTGCCGATCGGCATCTGGCCCGAGTCGACCCGGATCGCGCCGAACCACATGACCGCGACGGTCGAGAGGTTGAGGATCGCGGTCATCACCGGGATCGTCACCGCGAACAGCCGGTTGACCCGGAGTGCGGTGTTGAAGAGGTCGCGGTTCGATTCCTCGAAGCGCTTCTCCTCGTGTTTCGTGCGCACGAACGCCCGGATGACGCGGACGCCGGCGAGCGTCTCGCGCATGACCTGGTTGATCCGGTCGAGCTTCTTCTGCATCGCCTGGAAGAGCGGGATCGCCCGCGACATGACCAGCGCGATGAAGCCGACCATCAGCGGCAGGACCACGACGAGCAAACCAGACAGCGGCACGTCCTGCTGGAGGGCCATGAAGATGCCGCCGATGATCAGGATCGGGGCCGAGATGAGGAGCGTCAGGCCCATGAACACGACCGTCTGGACCTGCTGGACGTCGTTCGTGTTTCGGGTGATCAGCGACGGCGGGCCGAACTTGTTGACCTCGACCTGGGAGAACGTCTCGACCTTCCGGAAGATCGCGCTCCGGACATCCCGGCCGAAACCCATCGCGACGCGCGCGCCGTAATAGATCCCGATGATCGACGTCACGCCGAGGACCAGCGAGGCGACGAGCATCACCCCGCCGATTCGGAGGATGTAGTCCGTGTCGCCCTTCGAGACGCCGTTGTTGATGATGTCGCCGTTCAGGGTGGGCAGGTAGAGGTTGCCGATGGCCTGGACGAGCAGCAGCGTCAGGACGATGACGATCGGCAGCCGGTACGGCGCGAGATAGACCCGCAGCAGCCGGATCACGACGCGTCCTCCTGGCCCTGGGCGTAGGCCGTCCTCGCGGCGCGGAGGGCGCGATGGCCGAGGAGCAGGCCCTCGAGGTCGTCATCGGTCAGGCGATCGAGGAGCTTCGCGAGACCCTTCCGGCGGCGGTCGTCGATCTCGGTGAACAGCTGCCGACCGCCCGCGGCGGGGTGGACCAGCACGACTCGCCGATCGTCGGCGTCGTGGCTCCGCTCGACGAGCCCGCGCTTCTCCATCCGGTCGATGACCCCGGTCATGCTCGCGACGGAGATGTCGAGGGCTTCGGCGAGCTTGCTGATCGCGAGCGGGCCATGGCCTTCGAGCAGCGCCAGGACGTTCAGGTGGATGAGGCTGATGGAGCCGTGATGCCAGCGCTGGAAGGCCGCGATGAACTCGCGCGGGTTCCACGAGGTGAGCTCATCGATGACCTCGGCGACGAGCGGGCGCGCGCTTGCGCCGGCGGCGCGGGGCCGCGCGGCTTCGGCGACCTTCGCGGCTGCGGTGGCCTTCACGGTCGCGGCGGTCTTCTTCGTCGCATCGATATTCAATGTCACATGAACAATCTACGTCAGATGTGACAGTCCGGTCAAGGGCTTGCGGCTACGATGCCGCCCATGCAGCCAAGCGGGGCCAGACGTTTCGGCGCCGTCGTCGCGGTGGCCGTGCTGGTCGCCGGCTGCATGACCACGACCCCCTCGCCGACGCCCGGCTCGACCCAGGGCGGGCTCACGAGCCCCGGGCCATCGTCCGTGACCGGGTCGCCCGGCCCGTCCGAGAGCGCGATCGCCTACCCGGCGACCTTCCCGCTCGCGGTCGTGACGGGCGAGCGGAACCTGAAGGCCTGGACGACCCTCGACGACCTGGCGACGCTGGCCGCCGCAGGACAGCTGGTGCCGCCCTGCGGCATCACGGTGACCAAGCCGGCCCTGACGATCACCGCTCCGTGCGTCCCGGCCGATCAGATCGCGAAGCTGCTCCAGGCGAACCCGTCGACGGTGGCGCTGCTGCCGGCGGGCCTCGTCGAGCCGGCGACGAAGACGCTGCCAATCGGCGGCGACCTGCCCTTCGGGATCGCGGGTGCGGATCTCTTCGGAGATCCCGCCGCGCGCAGCCAGCCCTACCCGATCGAGGCATACGCCACGGATCCGTCGACGGTCCCGGTCGAGTGGGTCACCTACGATCCGACCAAGGTCTGGACGATGGCCTCGGTCGGTGGCGTGTGCTCGGATCGAGGCGCTGCCTACCAGGCCCTCGTGCTCGGCAAGGGCTGGGCCTGGCTGTTCGACGGCGGCACGGCGAAGTACGCCGGCAAGCCGTATCTCAACCCGAATCCGCCGCCGGGGATCTCGGTCTTCCCGGTCGTCAAGCCGATCGACACGGGCAACCACGGCCTCGTCGCTCGCCTCATCTCGGGCGCGGACCTCACGATCGCCGACGTCGAGTGCCCGATCGTGAACAACTTCGTCCCGAACTACGGCAGCTCGCTCGTGTTCAGCATCAGCTCCGCGATCCTGCCGCTCTGGAAGAACACGCTCGGCTTCGACGTGACCTACATGGCCGCCAACCACAACACCGACAAGGGCGCTACCGGCGTCGCCTCGTCGATCCAGCTGCTCGACAAGTTCGGGATCGCCCACACCGGCGTCGGCATGAACTTCGACCAGGCGATGACCCCGGCGTTCGTGGAGCGGGCGGGCATCAAGATCGCGTTCGTGGCCTGGAACGACGTGCCGGGCGTCACGCGAGCGACCGCCGATCGGGCCGGTGTGCCATGGCTCACGGAGGCCAACGTCATCGACAGCGTCAAACGGGCGCGGGCAGGCGGCGCCCAGATGGTCATCTGTGACCCCCAGTGGTGGGGCGGCGCGGAGTACCACAGCGACCTGCGGAACGCCCAGTTCACCCAGCTCAAGTGGTTCGATGAGGCCGGCTGCGATCAGGTCATCGGGGCCGGCACGCACTTCGCGGGCCCCATGCTGCTCCAGCAGCTGAATGGCCACCTCGGCGTGGTGGTCGCGGACGAGGGCAACCTCGTCTTCGGCCAGGACTGGTGGCAGTACACCCAGGAGGCGATCCTGGTGACGGTGTCGTTCCGCGGCACGCAGCTCGCGAACGTCCACGTCTATCCCTACGTGATGGTCGACAACGCCCGGTCCGCGTTGACGGATCCGCAGGGCGACGGCCACTACGTCATGCAGCGGGTCTGGAAGTACTCGACGGTGAACTACCTGCCCTGAATGCCAGGCGCGCCGGCCGCGTCTCAGGCCGCGAGGGCGGGCCGGCCTCCGCTGTCGTGGGCCGCTTCCAGGCACTGGATCCGGCAGCCGCGGGCATCTCGTCCCGCGCCCCGGCCGTAGTGGAACCACGCGGCCGCATCCGGCCGGCCGACGGATTCCAGGCGACAGCCACAGGCCTCGCAGGTTACGGCCGCGAGCTGGCCGTCACGGACCGCCATCGCTCGCAGATCGGATCTTGGGGAACCGCCCATCGCACCACCTCGCCGCTCGACGTCATCCGGCCAGTCCTCCGCAGTCTCGGGGACCGCCTGCCGTGGGTCGGCGGCATCGAGGTGCCGTTCAGGTTGCGATCGTGTTGTTGCCCGCGATCACCGGGTCGCGAACACCCACTGATCGACATCGCCCACCGGCTCATAGCCGATGGCCTGGTAGACGTGGTTCGAGGTCGGGTTGGCGAGGTCGGTGAACAGGAACACGAACTGGCGGCCGGCATCGAGCTGGGCCTGCGACGCCGCGGCGACGACGTTGCCGGCATACCCCCGGCCTCGCACCTCGGGCGGCGTGTAGACCGGCCCGACGCGGATCCCGTGCGGCGTTGGCCCGCTCACGCCGGCGAACGAGACGGGCTCGCCATCGACCTCCCACAGCCACGCGGCGCGACCGCCGAGCCGCGCGACCCAGCGATCGCCGTAGAGCGGGGCCTCGAGCATTGGCTCGCCGAGCGCCTCCAGGCTGAATGCCTCGACCCAGGCGACGAGGAGGTCCCGATCCGGCGCCTCGGCGATGCGCGCCCGGCCCGGCGCGGGTCGTGGCGAGATGACGGAGGTCAGCCGATAGATCCGCTCGTGCATCGCGGGCTCGACGGATCGACCCGGGCGAGCGGCGGCCCATCGGGCCGCGAACTCGGCGCTGGCGGCGCTGGGACCGAGCACGCCCGGCAGTTCGATCGGTGCGAGCGCGTCGGCCAGCGAGGCCGCGACGTCGGGCGCGGCGGGTTCCGACAGGATCAACTGCCGGGGTGGCGTCTGGATCGCCGCGCCCGCGACCTCGCCGCCGTCGTCGATCGCGATCGCGAACAGTGGCCGCTCGACGAAGACCTCGGGGTTCGTCGTGAGGCCGGAGCAGACCGCGAAGATCAGGTTGTGCTCCGCCTCACGCGTCTCGAGGTACGCGCCGGCGCGGGCGAGGAACGTGCGGACATCGGTTGGTCGCTCGACGCGCATGTCAGGCGCGTCGAGCGAGTCGGTCTTGCGAGGCCGCCGGCCGGGCCTGTGCCACAGTGGGCCCGCACATGGAGCCGCTACAGATCTTCGGGCTGTCCGTCATCGTCGGGGTCATCGTGATCTTCCTCTGGAGCCGGTCGGACCGCGAGGAGCCCTGACGGAGGATTCGAGGAGCTCCGCCCAGCTCGGCGGAGAGGGCCCGGTGGGATTCGAACCCACGACACGAGGATTAAAAGTCCCCTGCTCTGCCGCTGAGCTACGGGCCCGCCGGAAGCCTACCGGACCGAGGCGGCGTCAGCGGTCGTAGACCTCGGGGTTGACCGGGTTCGGGAGGCGATCACCGCGGAGGCCCGCGAGCAGGTTCGCCGCGGCCATCGAGGCCATCTTCCCGCGGGTGGCATAGGTCGCCGAGGCGATGTGGGGGACGACCAGGCAGTTCCCGAGGGTCAGCAGCGGGTCGTCGGCGGCCACCGGCTCGGGATCGGTGACATCGAGCCCGGCGGCCCCGATGCCGCCATCTCGCAGGGCCTCGAAGAGGGCTCCCTGGTCCACGACCGGTCCCCGCGACGTGTTCACGAGGATCGCGTGGGGCTTCATCGTCGCGAGGCGTTCGCGATTGATGAGCTTCCGGGTGACGTCGGTCAGGTTCACGTGCAGCGACACGATGTCGCTCTCGGCGAGCAGCTCGTCGAGCGTCACGAACCGCGCCCCGAGCTCGCGCTCGGCCTCGTCCGGGGCGCGGCCGAGGTCGTGGTACAGGATCCGCATCCCGAAGCCCATCGCGCGCCGCGCCACCGCCTGGCCGATCCGCCCGAACCCGACCACGCCGATCGTCGAGCCATGGACGTCCGACCCGAGCAGCAGTAGCGGCCCCCACGTTCGCCACCGACCGGCTCGGACATACCGATCGCCCTCCGCGACGCGTCGGGCGGCAGCCAAGATCAGCGCCCAGGCGAGATCCGCGGTCGTCTCGGTGAGGACGCCCGGCGTGTTGCCGACCGGAATGCCGCGAGTCGTGCAAGCGGCGACATCGACGTTGTCGAACCCGACCGCGTAATTGCTCACCACCTTGAGCTTCGGCCCGGCCTGGTCGAGCAACTCGGCGTCGATCCCGTCCGTGAGCAGCGTGAGGATGCCGTCGCAGCCGGCCACGCGCCGGAGCAGCTCATCTCGTGGCGGCGGCAGCTCGTCGGGCCAGAGGTCGAGGTCGGTCGCCTCGCGGATCGGCGCGAGACCCGCTTCGGGGATGACGCGCGAGACGAACACTCGCGGGCCGCTCACGACGCGGGATTCGCCGCCAGGAATGTCCGGATCCGAGCGAGCGCCTCCGTCAGGTTCTCGCGGGAGTTGGCATACGAGATCCGGATGAACTGGCGGCCCAGGCCGCCGAAGGACGTGCCCGCGAGGACGCACACCCCCGCGTCCTGGAGCAACCGATCGGCGAGCGTCGCGCCGTCGAAGCCGGTCCCGGCGATCGACGGGAACACGTAGAAGGCGCCCTGGGGCCGGCGGCATTCAATCCCGGGGATGGCGTTGAGGCTATCGACGACGAGGTCGCGCCGGGCCTTGAACTCCGTGACCATCGCGTCGACCGGGCCCTGCGGGCCGGTCAGGGCCTCGACCGCCCCCGCCTGGGCAAACGCGGTGGCCCCGCTGATCGTGTTGATGATCAGCGTCCCGTAGGCCTTCGACAGCCAGCTCGGGACGACGGCGTAGCCGAGGCGCCAGCCGGTCATGGCGTAGGTCTTCGAGAAGCCGTCGAGCAGGATCGTCCGGTCGGTCATGCCCGGCAGCGAGGCGATCGAGACGTGCTCCGCCCCGTCGTACAGGATCCGCGCGTAGATCTCGTCCGACAGGACGACGAGGTCGTGCCGTGCGGCCAGCTCGGCGATTCGCTCGATGTCATCGCGCGTCAGGACGCCGCCTGTCGGGTTCGCCGGCGAGTTGATGACCAGCAGCTTGGTCCGGGAGGTGATCAGCCGCTCGAGCTCGTCGACGTCGAGGCGGAAGTCGTTCTCCATCCGGATCGGGATCGGGATCGGCCTGCCCCCGACGAAGCGGGTGATCGATTCGTAGATCGGGTAGCCCGGGTCCGGCACGATGACCTCGTCGCCGGGATCGACCAGGGCGAGGATCGCGTAGACCATCACGCCCTTGCCGCCGACGGTCACGAAGACGTTCGCCGGATCGACCGCCATCCCGCGCCGCGTCGCCACGTCCTCCGCGATCGCGGCCCGCAGGGTCGGCAGGCCGGCAAACGGCGGGTAGTGGGTCAGGCCCTCGTCGAGGGCTCGCTTCGCGGCGGCCCGGACGTTGTCCGGCGTGTCGAAATCGGGCTCGCCGATCTCGAGGTGGATGACCGATCGACCGGTGGCCTCGAGCGCTCTCGCTCGCGCGGCGGCCTCGAAGGCGGTCTCAGTGCCGATCGAGCTCATCCGCGCCGCGGCTCGCATGGCACGGATCATAGGGGGCCGTAAGATCAACGAGTGAGCCGCTACTACGCCATCGACGAGGCTAACGCCCTGATCCCGGACGCCGAGCGGATCCTCGGCGCCCTGCGGGAGCAGCGCGAGGAGCTGATCGCGGCGCGGGACCGGGCGCTGAGCCTGACGCCCGATGACGGCGCGGCATCGCCGGAGGCGGCCGAGCAGCTCCGCCTGATCCGACTCCGGATGCAGGGCCTGATCGACCAGATGCAGGCCGGCGTCGCCCGGCTGATCGAGCTCGACATTACGCTGCGGGACATCAAGACCGGGCTCATCGACTTTCCGGCGCTCCTGAGCGGCCGGCCCATCTGGCTGTGCTGGCGGCTCGGCGAGCCCGAGGTCGGCCACTGGCACACCCACGACGAGGGCTTCGACAGCCGCCGCCCGCTCGACGAGCTCCCCGCGGGTCGAGGCTCGGGCACGCTCGCCTGACGTGCCGGCCGACGTGCCGCATCGCGCGCCCCGGCGCGAGTCCGGGGTCCAGCCGGGCCCCCCGCCACGCCGCGAGTCCGATGTCCGGCCCGGGACGATCCTCCAGGGCGGCCGCGCCAAGGCCTATCGCCCGCTCCCCGCGGAGCGCCGTCGCGAGATCCTCCTCGAGGGCCTCGACGCGTACGACCGTGGCGACTTCTTCCTCGCCCACGAGCTCCTCGAGCCGGCCTGGATGGGCGCTTCCGATCCGGCCGAGCGGAACCTCTACCAGGGCCTGATCAAGCTCGCGGCCGCGTTTGTCCACGATGCCCGCGGCAATCCCGCGGGCGTGGAGAAGAACCTGCGCGGCGCCCGCGATCGATTGGCGGAGGCCGTTCCGGCCGGCGCGGCCGCCGGGCTCGATGTCCTGGCGATCCTCCGCGAGATCGACGCGGTGCCAGCGGTATCGCGGACGGAGCCGGTACCTCTCGCGCGATTGGCGATCGACTGACAAATTCTCGCTGCGCGGCAACTGGTCAGCGCACGCGAGGCCACCTTGCCATGGAGTGGCAATCTGACCGCTGATCGCAGGCCCGGGCGACCGACGCGAGCGTCAAGCCGCGCCATCGCTCCACGTCGCTCGTGACGAGTTGCGGCTACCGGCAAATTTGGCCAGCTGGGCCCCCGAGGGCCCGCGGCAACTCGCCGCTCGCCGGGCCGGACGGCGCTAGGCGGAGCGGCGGCCTCGGCGGCGGTTCCACCAGGCGCGGACCTTGGGTCGATTGGCGTAGGCCCAGCCGATGAACGCCAGGATGATGAAGTCCAGCGTCCCGGCGCCGGCCGCGCTGAGGTACCCGAGCTGCTGGCCGATCTCGCCGGGGATCTGGAGCGCCGGGACCACGACCCCCGCGATGCCGAGCTGGAAGAACGGCTCCTGCGGGGCCGTGCCCGCGCGCTCGACGCTCTTGACGATCCCGCCCGAGGTCGTGCCGCCGATCAGGAACACGTTCGCGCCCGACACGACCCCCGACGCGCCCTGGAGGCCGGCCGCCGGAAGGTCGCTCACCGGCAGGTGGAACCAGCCGCCCGGCAGGTTGCCGTTGGCGTCCGGCGTGGCCCAGAAGACCTCGGGGCGAGGGCTCGTGCCGTCGCTGCCGCCGATGACGTAGATCGCGCCGTTGGCTCCGAACCCGGCGGCGCCTGTCCTCGGTGACACGGGCGACGCGTCGACGGTGCTCCACCCGAGGACCGCGTCCGGGACCGTCGCGGCCGAGGCGGCCGGGGCCGGCGCGGCGGCCGAGGCAGCCGCCGCGGGCGCCGTTGTCGCGGCTGGGGCAGCCGTTGCCGCCGAGGCAGCCGACGCTGCAGGTGTCGCGCCACTGGAGGCCGCAGGTGCAGCGGTCGTCGCGGCCGCACTCGGAACGGGCGTGGCGGCGGCAGGGGTGGCAGGCGCCGCGGTTGCGGCCGGCGGAGCGGGCGCGGCGGCCGAGGCGGCAACGGGAGCGCCCGAGGCGCCGGCCGGCGTCGCGGGCTTGCCGTAGCTGGCCCGCTGGACCACGCCGGTCGGACCGTTGGCGTCGGTGCCGCCGTACACGAAGACGAACGTGCCACTCAACGCGATGTTCGCGTCGGTGACGCCATCGGGCAGGTCCGGCTGCGCGGCGAAGGCCCCGAGGACGCCGGTGGCGTTCGCCGTGGCCTTCCACACCTTCGTCGAGGGCTTGCCGTCCGGTCCCGTGCCGCCGACGACGAGGATCCCGTCGGACCCGGCCAGGACGGCTGCGCCGGTTCGGCCTTCGGGGAGGACCAGTGGCTGGTTCGCATTGCCGACCGGCTTCCAGGCCCCGAGCGCCCCGCTCTGGGGATCCGGCGTGAGGGTCCACACCGTCGCCGTGGGCTTGCCGTCCGGTCCGGCGCCGCCGATGAGGTAGGCCGTGCCGTTGAGCACCGCGATCCCGGCGCCCTGGCGGGCCTCGGGAAGGTCGGGCCCTGCGGTCCAACCGGTGAAGTTGCCGTTGGCGAGCTTGGCCACGTAGGTGGTCGCGGTGGCGCTCGTGCCGTTGCTCCCGCCGACGTAGATGAGGTTCGAGCCGAGCTGGGCCGCGCTCCCAGTCGTTCGGGCTTCGGGCAGGTCCGTCTGGCTGCCATTGGGCTGCCACGGGAGCAGCGCGCCCGCCGGCGCCGGGCAGGGCAGGCCGCCGTTCTCGGCCGGGCAGAGGTTCACGGGCGACCAGACCATGATCCCGAGATCGACAGTCTTGTTGACCGTGAAGTAGTACGCCCGGTCCGGGATGTAGCCGAGCAGCAGGATGATCATGATGAACCAGAAGAACGCCTTGAGCGACGCCCAGCCCCAGCCGTCGGCGTCGAGCGCGCCGAACAGCGCGCGGCGATGCGCGACGCGACCGGGCGGCAGCGCCTTGGCCATCGCTACTTGACCGTCAGCGTGCCGGTCATGGACGCGATCGGGTGGATCCTGCAGATGAAGGTGTAGGTGCCGGCCGGCAGGGCCGGGATGACGTAGGTCGTCTCACCGGGATCGGTCAGGACATCGCCGTTGAAGAGCACGTTGCCACTGGCGTCCTTGATCTCGACATTGTGGCCGCCGACGCCCGAATCCATCTGCTTGAAATCGATGCCGAAGACCTGGTTGGCGGGAGCGCTCAGGGCGTGCGTGCTGTAGGTGACGTTCTGCGCGGTCAGCTCGTCGATGACGGCATTCGGCGCGAGCGTGCCGGTCGGTGCCTGGGTGGCCGCCCCGACCGTGCCCGACCAGCAGGCGGGAAACGGCGTGGCACTCGGGTCCGGCTTGAAGCTCGGATCGACCCAACCCGTGAACGTCTCGACCTTGCCGTCCGGCCCGATCACGGGCTCGTTGAGCGACGGGTCCCGCACGACGAAGGTCTGCGTCGACGGCGCGCGGAGGAAGGCGATCAGGTTCTGGATCTGGATGTAGTTCAACGGGCCCCCGTTCGTGTCCGCCCAGACCGGCATGAGGCTGTTGGCGTTGCCGCAGACATAGCGACCGCCGGCCGTGAGGACGTTCTTGATGTACGTCGGGTTCAGGTGGTCGAAGAGCTTCATCTGGTCGTTGAGGACCGGCCCGATCCCGCCCTGGCCGGCGGCGCCGTGGCAGCGCGCGCAGTTGGCCTGGAACAGGTTGTAGCCCTGCTCGACGGCGGTCACCTGCTGGACCGTCGCCTGGGCATCGAGCCGCGGCTGGGTCCCGAGGATCGGCACGCCCGTCTCGTAGAAGTAGTAGGCGATGACGAACAAGGCCACGACCGTGACGCCGAGGAACGAGATCCAGCGGGCGTTGCCGGACTGCCGGACGATCTGGGCCGCCCGGGCCGACGTGAGGCCACCGGTCTGGTGGACCGAGGGCGGGGCCGTGAACCGATCCGCCGAGGCCGGCGGCGCCACCTGGGAGCGCCGGACCGGGAGTCGCTGCTCGGGATCGCGCCCGGACGGGGCGCCGGGCGCGCCCGTGGGCGTGGTCTCGTCGGTCATATGCAGCCGGTGGGGCTCTTCGGCGGGATGATCCCCGGCTGGCCGACCGCGACCGGCAGCGGGCCGAGCGTGATCTTCGACGTGTCGAGCGTCAGCACGCCGCCGCTGTCCACCGTGGCCGCGAAGCGATCCATGCTCCGCGGGGCCGGCCCGTACTGGCTGCCGAGGGCCTTGATTCCGAGGCGGTCATAGCGCGAGCCGTGGCACGGGCACTCGAACCAGAAGTTCTTCAGGCAGGGGTTCGGCTTGCAGCCGAGGTGCGGGCAGCGCTGGTACAGCGGCCGGACGTTCAGGGCCGTGCCGTCGCCGGTCTTGTCCTCGCCGGCCACGAACTGCTGGTGTCCGGGATCGATCAGGACGATGTACGCCCGGGCCTCCTGGACGTAGGCCGGGAAGCCCTGGGAGATCGGGAGCGATGAGTTCTTCAGCTTGATGTCGGCGAGCGTGCCGATCTTGACGATGCCGCCGAAGCCGCCGCTGAGGTTCGGCCACAGGAATCCAACGGTCCCCGCCAGGACCTCGGTCATCCACAGCGCCAGGCCGCCGCCGATCGAGACCCGCAGGAGCCGCCGGCGCGAGATCCCCTGGACGGGGTGCTGGCGCAGCGACTTGATGGCCTCGCCGGTCAGGACGGGGGGCCGATCGATCGGCTCGACGTGGTAGTTGCTCATAGCGAGAAGTGCAACCCATTGGTGCTGTTGTCGAAGAACGGCAGGTACGGGACCACGAGGCTGTAGCCCGGGCCCCGGAAGAAGATTGCAATGAACGTCACCGTCAGGCCGAGGATGCACAGCAGGCTGAAGAGCATCACCGCGGTCTTCCGCTCGCTCGGCCGCTTGGCCTCGATGTTCTCCCGGTCGATGTACGGCAGGATCGCCCCGCCCACGAAGATGAACCCCGGCACGAGCACGCCGGCGACCGACGGGTGGAAGTAGTTCAGCAGCTCCTGGAGGCCGAGGAAGTACCACGGCGCCTTGGCGACGGCGGGGGTGACGTTCGGGTTGGCGAGGTCCTCGAGGGGGGCGTTGATGAACAGGCCCATGAGCAGCAGGAAGATGCTGATCACGACGGCCGCGAGGAACTCGATCGCCACGAGATGCGGCCAGGTCATGACCGTGTCGTCGGGCTCCTTCTGGACCCGCACGACCGCGTCCTGCTTGACCATCGCCAGCAGCCGATAGGGCCGGGCGGACATCGGGACACGCTGCTTGTCGATCTCGGTCCGACGGGTCGGATCGACCGGCAGGACGACGCGCGTCTCGGCGGGCTTCTTGGTGTCAGTCATGCGGCCATGCTCGTGCGGCAATTGGGGACGCTGTGGAGGCCGAGGCGAAGGCGCCCGCGAGCACCGTCGCGAGCGCACTCAAACGTGCGTGAGCGACGGAGCGGAACGGGGAACGCAGGCATCGGTCGATCACAGCGGCCCGCTGATGCCACCGTCTTTGCGAATGCGCCAGAAGTGGACTGCCAGGAAGATGGCGAGCACCAACGGCAAAAACATGATGTGCAGGACATAGAAGCGGAGCAGCGTGTTCTGGCCGACCTCGAGGCCGCCCAGGAGCAGGAGCTTCGTCGGCGTGTTGAACAGCGGCACGTAGCTCGTCATGTTCGTGCCGATCGTGATGGCCCAGTACGCGATCTGGTCCCATGGCAGCAGGTAGCCCGAGAAGCTGAGGAGGATCGTCGAGAACAGCAGGATGATCCCGACGACCCAGTTGAACTCGCGGGGCGGCTTGTACGCCCCGTGGTAGAAGACTCGCATCATGTGCAGGAAAACGAAGAACACCATGAGATGGGCGCCCCATCGATGGATGTTCCGGGTCAACAGCCCGAAGGCGACCTTCGACTGGATGTTCAGGATGTCCGAGTACGCCGACGTCGACGACGGCACGTAGAAGAACATCAGGTAGACGCCGGTGATCGTCAGGACGAGGAACAGGAAGAAGGACAGCCCACCCAGGCAGAACGTGTAGGCGAACTTCACGGCGTGCTGCCGGACGCGGACCGGGTGGAGGTGCAGGAAGACGTTGTTCATGACCGCGTACGCGCGCGACCGCTCGTCGTTCGGGTACGGGTTGCGGAAGAGCGAGCGCCATGCGGAGCTGCGGCGGACGGCCAAGTCCACCCGCTCGAGGAAACTCACCGGGCTCCTCCTGCCACGCCGGGGGTTCCGGCAAGCTGGGCGTCGCGGTACGACTCCTTGTAGAGCCGATCGTCGCTCGAGACTTCCTCGAGCTCGAACCGCTCCATCGTAATGGCGTCGAAGGGGCACCGCTTGACGCACAGCGCGCAGCGGATGCAGCGCTCCTCGTCGAGGATCATCGCCCCGCCGTTCTCCCAGCCGTACGCCTCGTCAAGCTCGGTGAGGACGCCCTCCGACTTGAGCTGGTTGATGTCGACCATGTGGATGACGCCCTCGGGGCAGACATCCGCGCACGCGCCGCAGAGGACGCACCGGAACGGGTCGAACCAGATGTTGTAGTTGCACATCAGGCAGCGGGTCGACTCCGCGACGGCGGCCATCGAGTCGTAGCCCTGCTCGACCTGGGTCGTAAAGTTGATCTCCGGATCGGTCGACGGCATCCGGGCCTCGACCGGCGTCATCGGGATGTGCTGGCGTGGCAGGACGTCGTAGAACTCCGGCATGTCGTGGCGCCAGGAGCTCGTGATCTTGACGTTCGCCGCGACCGTGATGTCAGTCCGGGCCGCGAGGTAGCGGTCGATCGCGTAGGCGCACTTCTTGCCGTGGCCGGCCGCCTCGATCAGGGTCGTGGGCCCGGTCACGAAGTCGCCGCAGGCGAAGACGCCGCGGACGTTGGTGGCGTACGTCGCGGGATCCACCTTGACCCGGCCGCGGTTGACCTCGAAGTCCGCCTCAACCGGCAGGAACGTCAGGTCCGCGGCCTGCGAAACGGCGGGGATGACGACATCGGCCTTGATGGTGAACTCGGAGCCCTCGACCGGGACCGGGGAACGGCGGCCGGAGGCATCCGGGTCGCCCAGGCGGTTGCGGATGAACTTCACGCCGGTCACGTGGCCGTCCTCGCCGAGGACCTCGATCGGACTGGCGAGGAACTCCATCCGGACGCCCTCGCGCTCGGTCTCGCCGAGCTCCTCCTCGTCGACGACGAGCTCGGACCGGGTGCGGCGATAGACGATCGAGACGTGCTCGGCGCCGTGGCGCAGCGCGGTCCGCGAGCAGTCCATCGCGGTGTAGCCGCCGCCGATGACGACCACGTCGGCGCCGATCGGGATGGGCTGGCCGAGGTTGGCCTTCTTCATGAAGTCGACGCCGTACTCCATGCCCTCGAGCTCGGCGCCCGGGACGTCGAGGGCGACCGCGTTCATGGCACCGGCGGTGATCGCGACCGAGTCGAAGTCGCGCTGGAGGTCGTCGAACGACACATCCACGCCGATCGTCGTGTTGAAGTGGAAGCGGACGCCGAGGCGCTCGACGAGCTTGACGTCCATCTCGATGGCCTCGCGCGGCAGGCGGAAGGCCGGCACGCCGATGAGCATCGTGCCGCCGCCGTACGGCAGGCTGTCGAAGACCTCGACGCCGTAGCCCTTCAGGGCCAGCTCACGGGCGACCGAGATCCCGGCCGGCCCGGCGCCCACGACCGCGACCCGCTCGGAGCGGGCCTCGATGTGGGGCATGACGTCCGGGATGCCGGAGGCCTCGTGCCATTCGACGAGGAAGCGCTTCATGGCCCGGATCGCGAGCGGCCGGTCGATGTCACCGCGGCGGCAGGCTCGCTCGCACGGCGCGGAGCAGACGTAGGAGCACATCGCCGCGACCGGATTCGGCTCGCGGGAAAGGATGTAGCCCTCCTCGAACCGCCCTTCGGCGGCGAGGTTCAGGTAGCCCCGGCAGTTGGTCCCGACGGGACACGCTTCCTGGCATTCGATGTTGCACTGCAACCAGGACGCGTCGACGGGCTGGACGAGGAATTCCTGACGAACGTCGAGCTGGCGGGCTTCGAGGGCCAAGGACGCGGTCGAACCTCGGTGCGACGAGTGTGGAACCGGTCCGGCGGCGAGACGTCCACTGCGGTTGCCGACCGGCGGCCGGAATCTACCACCGCCGCGCTCGGGCGGCAGGATGAGAGCCGCGCTCGGAGCGCCGCTCTCGCCGTGGCGTCGCGGGTAGGCCCGCGAAAGTTGACTCGGGTGTGCGCCGCAGCTACGCTCTCGCCGGGCACCGACCCTTCAAGTGGCGACCGGCAGCGAGGTTGCGGACCGCGTGACGCAGAGCGAGCTTGCCTTCCTGGCACTCGGCCTCCTGCTCGGCATCGCCGGCGGCGCGGCGATCGTCATGGTCGCCCGAAGCCGGCCTCCCACGCACGAAATCCGGGTCACGATGACCCGCGACGCGATCCCTCGACGATCGACCACCCTGGCTTCCGACTACGCCCGGGGAGCAGCAGCGGGGCCCGCGCCGGGCGGTCCGGGCGACCGCCGCAGCGTCGACCGCGATGGCGACGGATTTGGAACGACCGTTCGACCAGACGGCCTGCCGGTCGTCGCCTCGCCGGCCTTGCCGTGGCGATCCGAGCCGGCCGTGGCCGCGGCGAACCCGGTTGCTCCGGGTCCCGCCGCTCCGGGCCCCGCCGCACGCCCTGGCGCGATCTCCATCCATCCCGAGCCCGACCGGATGCTCGCCGGCCTGGGGCTCGGGCCTTCCGCGGCCGGGACATCGGTGGCCGACTCGACCTCGGGAGCCGGCGCGTCCGTGCTCCCGGGCCTCCTTGCCGGTGACCACCAGGCGATGGTCCAGCTCATCGACGCGATCGGCGGCCCCGACCAGGAGAGCCGCCGCGCCTGGGACACGCTCCTGACGCGGTTCGTCGAGGCGGTCCGGCAGCGCTCCATCGAGCTCGGGCTGATCGACCTGCCGATGGGCAACGCCTTCTGGGACACGTTCACCGTCGAGCAGTGCCGCCGGATCGTCGTGGCGCTTGCCTCGACCGGGCGCCGCTACGACGGCCGCGCCGACTGGGCCGACGGGCTGGTGCCGACCTACCGCGACCTCAGCCGCGCGCTGGCGGAGAGCGGGATCGAGCCGCGCCGGGTGCGTGCCTGGCCGAACAGCCTCGAGATCGCCGAGCTGTTCCGCGGGAGCCGGGTCGCGACGGGTGAAGCCGTCGCGGAGTGGGCACCGAGCCTCGACGTGGAGGACCTGCGGCGCTTCCTCGGCGACCGCGATCGCGGCCTCGACGAGCTGTGGCCCCTGTGGGACGCGGTCCGCGAGGCGGTCGGAGCAAGCGTCCCGGCGACGGCCCCGGCAACGGCCCAGCCCCCGGCCTGACCTAGTCGAGCCGGGCTGACCCTACTCGAGCTCGCCCGCGGGCTCCGGCTCGCGAACGGCGGCGTCGGCGGCAGCGGATGCCGTAGCCGCCTCGGTCGTCGCCGCCGGCCCCTCGGTGTCCACCTCATCCTCGTCGATGACGATGACGCGGAAGGCCTCGCCCGCCGTCGCGCCGATCGTGGCGCCCTCCTCGGCGGCCCACTCCCGGATGCGCGGCTCGAGGCCCTCGGGATCCCGGATCTGCGAGGCGTGGGCCCGCAGCGCCCCGATCTTGCGTTCGATCGTCGTCGAGACGTCGATCCGGGCGTCGGCCATGTTCGACCAGAACAGGTACAGCCGGCTGACCCGATGCGGCGCCAGGCCGTTGCGCGCCAGCCACGGGAAGGCCATCGCGTTGCGCGCCGCCGGGTAGACGGCATCCACCGCGGCCATGCCGGCGGCGCGATGGTCGGTGTGGTTGACGCCGCGGCCGCCGTGGAAGAGCGACTCGGGATCCGTGGCGAACACCGCGTCCGGCTTGAAGGTCCGGATCTCGCGCACGAGGTGCTCTCGCAGGACGAGGTCGTTGGCCAGCGCGCCGTCGGGCTGGTGGAGGAACGTCACGCCCTCGTAGCCGACGACCTCCGCCGCGGCGCGCTGTTCCCGCTCCCGGAGCGCCGCGAGCTCGAGTGGATCGGTGTCGGGATCGTCCGCCCCGGCGTCGCCGCTCGTGCAGCAGACGAGCCAGCCGGCGGAACCCTGGTCGATCCAGCGCGAGGCCGTCGCGGCGGGTCCGAAATCGGCGTCATCCGGATGCGCGGCGATGACCATGAACCTGGCGGGGCGCCAGGTGTGGGCCGCCTGCGGCTCGGCGTCGGCCTCGGCCATGGTCTGGCGCCGATCAGGCGCCGCGAGCCGAGCGCTCTTCCGCGAGGGCCTCGAGCACCGCGGCGGCATGGCCGTCGGCCTTGACGGTCGGCCAGGCCCGCGCGATCCGGAGGTCCGGCCCGATCAGGTACGTCGACCGGCCGATGCCCATGTAGGTCTTGCCGTAGTTCGTCTTCTCCCGCCAGGCGCCGTAGCGCGTCGAGACGTCCTTGCCGACGTCCGACAGGAGCGTGAACGGGAGATCGAACTTCTCGCGGAACCGGCGATGGCTCGCGGCCCCGTCCGGGCTCACGCCCCAGACGTCCGCGCCGGTGTCGGCGTAGTGCTCGTTCATGTCCCGGAACTGGCAGGCCTCGGTCGTGCAGCCGGGCGTGTCGTCCTCGGGATAGAAGTAGAGGACCGTCCAGCGGCCCTTCTGGTCGGCGAGGTGATGGACAGTGCCGGTCTCGTCCGGCAGAACCACGTCGGGAGCCGGCTCACCGACCTGCGGCGTGGTCGACGTCTCTGCAGTCATGCGCCGAGATTAGCAGGGGTCTCCACGACGAGGAGTCGGCCCCTCTCGATCGAAACGCGGGCCGTCGTCCCGGTCCGGACGTTCGACAGCCCGCGTGCCGGTCCGGCCGCCAGGGTCTCGCCCCGGAGCGGGTAGCGGAGGCCTTCGGTGACGACGCCGTCGACGTCCGCACCGAACGGCAGGAGCGACACGATGTCCCCGATTCGCCCCTCCAGGACGAGCTCGCCAGGCCCGGTGAGGAGCCGCACCCGGCCATCAGCCGCGAGCAGGCTGGCCGTGCGTCCCGTGAGCGCCGGCATCCCGAGCAGCGCCACGTTCGCCAGGGCGTGGTCGAACCGAACGCCACCGAGCGCGCCGACGATGACGAGGTCCGTGGCACCGCCCTCGAGCGCCGCCAGAACGGCCAGCTCGGTGTCCGATTCGTCCTTGTCCGAGGCGGCGCGATCGACCGGGATGCCGGCGTCCCGCAGGTGCTGGAGGTCGGCCTCGCCGATGGAGTCGCCGTCGCCGACCCAGCGATCGATCGCTAGCCCGAGCGCCGGCCCGAGCCGGGCCCCGCCGTCGGCCGCGACGATCAGCTCGACACCATCGGACCAGCCGGGCCACGCCGCGTCGAGCCCGGCGCGGGTCGGAGCGTCGCCGTCGGCGAGGATGATCGCGCGCATCACGCCCTCGAGCCGCGGTGCGCCGCGGACGTTGCCACGGGCCGTGCCAGAGGCGGAGCCCCGACATCGGCGAGGAACGCATCGATCCAGGCGACGACCGAGCCGTGGACATCCGAGGCCCCCGCTGCCCACAGATCCTCCGGCGAGGCCAGCGCGCCGATGATCCCGATCCCGATCGCGCCGGCGGCCCGTGCCATCCGCATATCGTCCGGCGCGTCGCCGACGTAGATCGCCGGTTGAGGGAGATCGGCTGCGTCGAGCTCGGCGAGGGCCCGCAGCAGCGGCGCCGGGTCGGGCTTCGCGGCGAGGCGATCGTCGCCGCAGACACGGGCTGGGAAGAGATCCGCGAGGCCGAACAGCTCCAGCTGGGCCTCCACGACCGCGCGATGGCCGGCGGTGACGATCCCGAGCCGATGGCCGGCCGCAGCGAGCCGCCGCAGCGCCGCGTCGATCCCCTCGAACGGCAGGAGCGCGGCGGCATCGCGATAGAGGCCGAGCCAGCGCGCGCCGGCCGCTTCGACTGCCTCCTCGGGCACGCCGAGGCGGCGATACATGAGCCGCCAGTCCGGCGCATACGCGGCACGGTAGCGCGCCTCGTCGAACGGCACGCCGTACTCGCCGAGGACCGTGACGTTGGCCCGCAGGATCGCGGGCAGGGTGTCGACGAGGGTCCCGTCCCAGTCGAAGACGATGGCGCGCATCGATCGATCCTACCCGGGCGAGGCGCTCCTCCGGGACGGCTCCAGGCCTCGATCGCCGGAGGCCCGATGCTAGACTCCGGAGCGTGACCGAGAGCCTCGACCACCCGGCGGTCCGGCGGGTCGTGGAGGCTGCCGCGCAGCGTGGCGTAGCCCTCGAGATCCGGACCTTTCCGGAGTCCACCCACACCGCCGAGCAGGCCGCCCGAGCCGTCGGCGCGAGCCTCGGCCAGATCGTGAAGTCGCTCGTCTTCGTGAGCGCGCGCGAGGACGGCGTCCTCGAGCCGGTGCTCTGCCTCGTCTCCGGCCCGAATCGGGTCGACACCGCCCGCCTCGGCGCCGTCATCGGTCGGTCGGATGTGCGGCGGGCCTCGGCCCGCGAGGCCAACGAGCTCACCGGCTTCGTCATCGGTGGCATCCCGCCGTTCGGCCACGATCGCCGCGTGCGTGTCGTCATGGACCCCGATCTCGGCCGGTTCCGGCTCGTCTGGGCGGCGGCGGGCCTACCGACGACCGTGTTCCCGATCACGCCGGACGGCCTTCGGCTGCTCGCCGACGCCGAGGTCGCCCCGATCGCCGAGGACCAGGAACCGCCGGCCCAGCGCGCCTCGTGACGGCGGCCCCGCACGACGCGACGATCACCTACCCCGGTGGCCTGCGCGCCCGCTGGCGCTGGGGCGGATCCGGGCAGGCGGCCGAGGTCTTCGCCCTGAGCGAGGCCGGCGGCAGCCTCACCGACCTCGGGACCCTCGTGGGCCCGGACGCCGACGAGCGCTGCCGCGCCGAGCTCCGCATCGATGGCCCGGCCGGCGCATGGACCGTTCGCCTCGCCTCGACGCTCAACGACGAGCCGGCCGCGGTCCTCTGGGACACCGCCGGCCAGCTGGTGGCGAAGTACGGCTTCCACGCGTACGGCTTCGAGGCTCGATCGGGCGAGCTCCAGTGGTCGCATCGATCGGCGACGCCGATCCTCGCGGTCCTCGCCTCGTCCCGCCTGCGCCACGTCCTCCTCCAGGGCGAGCTCGAAACGTTCGCGATCGAGGCCGACGGCACGGTCGCGTGGCGGGTCGCCCACTCCGACGTCGTCGTCTCGGCCGAGCTCGTCGGCGGGCGGCTCGTGCTCGGGAGCTATGCCGGGTCGCGGAACGTCCTCGATCCTGCTACCGGTCGCTCGGCGGCTGGCTGAGGGCTGTGGACCCGCGGTGGACAAGTCCGAGCCGTCGCCGGAATCTGGTGGACAGGTCGGGTTGACCCTCCGGACCCGCCGCCCGTAGCGTTGCCACCAGCCCGGAGGGGCCGAGCGACACTAACGGCGGCGATCGCATCAACGCCCACGTGTCGGGTAGGTTCCTCCGGGCCCTTCGATTCCCGGCCCGGTTGATCGCCCGAGGCTCTCGGGGCGGGCCCGGCGGCCCGGCCGCCTATGATCCCGGCCGTGATCCCCCTCATGCTCGTCCTGGCCGGCGGCGTTGCCGTGCTCGCGGGCGTGGCGACGCTCCGCAGCCTCGGCCCGGGCTATCGCATCGGCCGGATGCTGGCCACGGTGCCCAGGGCGTCGATCGCGGAGGCGGTCCGAATGGCCGAGCAGGGCTCGCGCCGCTTCGTCGCCATCCAGGGCCGGATCGACAGCGAGGAATCGTTCGAGGACGCCCACCACCAGCCCCTGGTGTTCCGGCGGACCCGCCTCGAAGCGCGGGCCGGCAGGGCCTGGCACGGATTCGAGGACTCGCGCGAGGTGGTGCCCTTCGAGGTCCGCCAGGGCCTCGACGGGATATCGATCGACACGGCCGCACTGGGCGATGGCCTCGTTGTGATGCCGCGCGAGAGCGTCGGGGTCGTTCGCGATCTCGCGGAGCGGGCGCCCGCGGGGCTCGCGCCGGACGCGCCCGCCCGGGCACGCATCGACCAGATCTCGAGCGTCGAGCATGCCGTCGTGCTCGGCTGGCCGACGCTCGGCCACGACGGCAAGCCCGTGATGACCGCGGGTGCGGGCCGGCCGCTCGTCCTCAGCGTCCTCGAGACGGACGAGGCGATGCGCGTCCTCGCGCATGGCGAGCGGCTGCGGCCGCGGCTCGCCGCGGCCCTCCTCGCGGCCGGCGTGGCGCTCGGCGCCATCGGCCTCGCGTGGGCGGGCCTCCAGGCCGCCGGCGTGGCCGGCGTGCCCGTGACCTACGCGGCGTCGCCGGCGGTGAGCGGTCCCGCAGCGAGCGGTCCTGCGGCGACCGGCCCGATACCCAGCGGTCCGGCGGCCAGCGCCCTCGCCGGTGACACGCGCAGCTCGGGCGAGGGCCCGGGCCTCGTGGGGACCCCGGGCCTGGCAATCGCCGGCGTGGTTCTCGTCGGGGTCATCGCGGCCGGCGCGACGCTTCTCTACATCCGCCTCACCGGAGGCCCACGCCGCTCCTGATTCGGACCGATTCGTGCGGCAACGGTGCAGGCTGGCACGGGCCCCACGGGGCCCCGCGCGTTGCTCTCCGTCGACGCCGGTACTTTCGGCCCATTGGCAAGAAAAGTGGGGTACCTACAGTCCGGTCAGGAGTTCACAGATCCTCCTCGGGGACAACGTGGCAGACGCACTTCTTCTTCCCTCACGACCGACGGACGCGACGCTGTCCGTCACGCGGGCCGCCCAGGTCCTCGGTGTCCACCCGAACACGGTTCGGGCCTGGAGCGATGCCGGACGGCTTCGCTATTACCGGATCAACCCCCGCGGCGACCGGCGCTACCGGATGGGCGACCTCCAGCGCTTCCTGTCGAGCTCCGTCGGCGTGGGCGGACCCACTGGCGGGCTGACGGAGCTGTCCGACCCCTCGAACCGACCGGGCCGGGGCCACCAGGGCAGCGAGATCGGCCACACGGCGCCCGGCATGGCGACCTCCGATCCCGCATCCGACGGCCCGACCTCGCCCGCGATCACCGCCGCCGCGGAGCACGCGCTCGTCGTCCGCCTCGCGTCGACCCTCGGCGACGTCACGGCAAGCGCCCTCCGCGACGCGCTCACCGACGCGGACGCACCGCTGGCCGCCGCCGTCAAGGCCATCCGCGACGCGACGAACGTGCCGCTCGTCGTCGCCTGGCGGCTCGTTGGCGATCGGCTCGTGCCGGCCGGCGTGGCAGGCTCGGCGAGGAGCCGCCTCGTCGAGCTGCCGCGCAGCTTCGGCGTCCTCGGTGCGGCGCTCGAGCGCAAGCCCGAGGTCGTCGACGGTGGCCCCGCGACGGCGCTCGCCATCTCGCTCCACCAGGGCCGCGAGCTCGCCTGTGCGATCCCGGGGCCCAAGGGCCCGTGGGGCGTCCTGCTGGTCGTCACCCACGGTGCCCAGCCGCTCGCGGATGCCGACCGCGACCTGCTGATGGCCGTCGCGGCCGGTGTCGGCCAGGTCGTCAGGGCCTCGGCGACCTCGGCCGAGATCGCCCACGAGCTCCACCGGGCCGAGGCGCTGCGCCGGGTCGCGGCCGACATCGGCAGCCGCCTGGATCTCGAGCAGATCCTCGCCGGCGTCGTATCGCACGCGATGGTCCTCTTCGGCGGCGAGCGCGCGGGCGTCTTCCTCTTCGAGCGCGACGGCCGACGACGAACCGTGGCCTCGCGCGGCCTCTCCGCCAGCTACCAGGCGGCGATCCAGAATCTTGAAGGCCAGACGCTCGCCGCGGCGGCCATCGAGGCTCGCCGGCCCCTCTTCTCGGTGACCTACCGCGACGATCCCAGGGTGGGCGACCTGCGCGAGGCCGTCATCCAGGAGGGCTTCGACACGGCCTGCCTGGCACCGCTCCTCGACGGCGACGAGCCCGAAGCGCTCGGCGTGCTGGGGGTCTACCACGACCGGCCGCACCACTGGACCGAGGACGAGCTCGAGACCGTCGCGGCGCTCGCAACCCAGGCTGCGGTCGCGATCAAGGCGGCGCGGACGTACGACCAGCTCGCGACCTGGGCGGCCCAGCTGCAGTCGATCCAGCAGCTCGGCACGCGGCTCAACCGCCTCACCAGCGTCGCCGAGATCGGGAACGCCATCGCGACCGAGCTCCGCCAGCTCATCGACTACCACAACGTCCGCGTCTACCGGCTCTACGGCGACGACCTCATCCCGGTGGCGATGCAGGGCCAGGTCGGCGAGTACGTCGACGAGACGCCGGAGATGCTGCGGATCAAATTCGGCAAGGGCATCACCGGCTGGGTGGCCGAGCACCGGACGGCCCAGCTCCTCGACGACGCCGATGCCGATCCCCGGACGAACACGATCGCGGGCACCGATCCCGATCTCGACGAATCGATGCTCCTCGCGCCGATGCTCTTCGAGGACGTCGTCCTCGGCGTGCTCGTGCTCTCGAAGCTCGGGCTGCGGCAATTCCTCCCGGACGACCTCCGGCTCCTCGTGATCTACGCGAGCTTCGCCGCCCAGGCGATGGCCAACGCCGACGCGACCGAACGCCTGCGCGAGCAGTCGACCGCGCTCGAGGGCAAGGTCCGCAGCCAGCGCGAGCTGCTCCGGCTGACCGAGTCGATCCTGATGACGTACGACGTCGCCACGCTCCTCGAGACGACCGCGGATCGCCTCGGGGACCTGGTCCAGGGCGACAACCTCGTGATCGAGCTCGTCGATCCCACGACGGGCGAGCTCTGCCCGAAGGTCGCCCGCGGCGAGGACTCCGAGTTCTACCTCCGGTCGCACTACCCGGACCGGGTGGGGCTCGCGAACTGGGTCGTCGAGCACAACCAGCCCCAGCTCGTGGCGGACCAGTTCGACGACGAGCGCTGCGCCCCGTTCGACCGCGGCCGCGTTCACGGCGGCGTCGTGTCCGTACCACTCCGCGGCCGCGACGGCGCGATCGGGACCATCGGCATCGAGCGCCTCGGCGTGGGCCGGCACTTCAGCGAGGACGAGTTCGAGCTCGTCCAACTCTTCGCCGCCCAGGTCTCGGTCGGCCTCCAGAACGCCGAGGCCCACCAGGCCGTCGAGCATCGGGCCCAGACCGACGTCCTCACCGGCCTGCTCAACCACGGCACGTTCGTCGACCGGATGAACCGCCTCATCGCGGCGAGCGAGCCGTTCAGCCTCGTCATGCTCGACCTCGACCGGTTCAAGGGCGTCAACGACGGCTTCGGCCACCAGGCCGGTGACCGGCTGCTGCGCCAGGTGGCCGACTCGATCGTCAATGCCAGCCGCGATTCCGACGCCGTCTTCCGCTACGGCGGCGACGAGTTCGCGGTCCTCCTGCCGGGGACGCGCTCGATCGAGGTCGAGACGATCGCGGAGCGGATCCGGTCGGCCGTCGCGACGACGGTCGGTCCCGGTTCCGGCTGGCGCGGCCGGGCGCGAGCCCTCGAGGCGTCCGCCGGCACGGCCTCGTTCCCGGACGACGGACGAACGGCCGAAGAGGTGCTCCTCGCCGCCGACCGGGCCTGCTTCGTCGCGAAGCGCTCTGGTGGCGGCCGTGTGGCAAGCGCGGCCGATGGCCTCGCGATCGCCGGCGAGCTGACGCTCCAGACGCCGACCCCGATCGATCCGGTGCCTGTCGCGGTCGCCTGACGCTCGTCTTTCAATCACCGCTCGCTCGGGCGTCGCGTAGCGCAGCGGGGGTCACGTCCGTCACCATCCCGCCATGACGACTCGCGCTCGATCCCTCGGCTCGCCCGCCGTCACCCTCAGCGTCGCCGTCCTGCTCGTCTCGCTGGCGGTCCTCGGGGTCGCGGGCGGCCTGCTCGGCGGACCCGGCGCGGGCTCCGGCGCGTCGCAGATCGCGTCGGCGAGCGGCACGCCAACGCCGAGTGCCACGCCGACCATCGTCCCGACCCTCGGCTACCCGACGCCGAGCCCCGCCCCGACCTTCGCCGCCTATCTCGTCCAGTCCGGTGACTCCCTCACCTCGATCAGCCGGGCCTTTCGGACGACCGCGCGGAGCATCGCGTGGTGGAACCGCGGGACGTATCCCAGCCTCGATCCCGAGTCATCGGCCTATGACCCGAACTCCATCAAGCCCGGCTGGGTGCTCGCGATCCTCCCGGGGATGACCGTTGACGACGAGAACCCGCCCTCGCCGAGTCCCGGGCCGGCAACACCCTCGCCCGACCCGAGCGACCAGCCGTCGAATGGACCCGGGCCGACCGCCCGACCCTCCGGCACGCCGGTGCCGACCCCGACGCCCAGCCAGACCGCAATCGTGCCGGCCAACGTCATCTACCACGGCTCGCGCACGAGCGGTCGGATCGCCCTGACCTTCGACATGGGCGGCCGGCTGACCCCGGCGGTCGCGATCGTGACGTGGCTCATCGACCACGGCGTCCACGCGACGGTCTTCCCGACCGGCGTTGCCGGCTCCACGACGACCGCGGGCAAGGCGGCGCTCGCCCTCGTCAAGGCCCATCCCGACCTGTTCGATGTCGGCAACCACTCGTGGGACCATCCCGACTTCCGGACGCTGACGACGGCCCAGATGGTCCAGGAGCTGACCTCCACGGAGGCAGCCATCGCACCGCTCACGGGCCAGACGACCAAGCCGTGGTTCCGTCCGCCGTTCGGTGCCTGGAATGCGGCGGTCCAACTGGGCGTCGCGACGGCCGGCTGGCGGCACCTGGTCATGTGGGACATCGACACGATCGATTGGAAGCCCGTGGCCGACGGCGGCCCGACGACGGCGGACATCGTGGCGAAGGTCACCGCCAACGCCCAGGGCGGCTCGATCGTGCTGATGCACCTCGGCGGCTACAACACCCTCGACGCCCTGCCGGGCATCCTCGCCGCGATCCAGGCGAAGGGCCTGCAGCCGGCCACGCTCGGGGAGATGTTCGGGCAGTAACCCACTCCGGCCCCCGGAGCCGGCCGTCAGAGCCGGCCGGCAGCCGTCACGCGAGCGAGGAACTGGCGGGTTCGGGGCTCCTTCGGATCGGCGAACAGCTCCGCAGGCGGTCCCATCTCGAGGATCCGCCCACCATCGAGGAATCCAACCCGTGACGCGACGTCGCGGGCGAAGCCCATCTCGTGGGTCGCAAGGATCATCGTCATGCCCGCCTCCGCGAGCTCGCGCACGAGCGCCAGCACCTCGCCGACGAGCTCGGGATCGAGTGCGCTGGTGATCTCGTCGAGGAGCAGCAGGTCCGGCTTCATCGCCAGGGCCCGCACGATGGCGACACGCTGCTGCTGGCCGCCGGACAGCCGATCGGGCAGATCGTTGCGCTTCTCGATGAGGCCGAAGCGCTCCAGCAGAGCGGTCGCCTCGGCGACGGCCGCCGGGCGCGGCAACCCGAGGACCTTGCGGGGCGCGAGCGTCACGTTGTCGAGGACCGTCATGTGTGGGAAGAGGTTGAACGCCTGGAACACGATCCCGATGCGTCGCCTGACTCGGTCCGGATGGGCGCCGGGGGCCGTGATGTCCTCCCCGAAGACCTCGATCTGGCCGCTGTCGATCGGCTCGAGCAGGTTGATGCAGCGCAGGAGCGTCGACTTGCCCGAGCCGGACGAGCCGATCAGGGCGATCACCTCGTGCTGCTCGACCTCGAGATCGACGCCGTGGAGCACCTCGAGCCGGCCGTAGGACTTGTGGAGGTTCGTGACGCGGAGCGCCTCCGTCACGCTCCCGAGCCTCGGCGGCGATCCCGAGCCACGAGCCAGTCCGTGAGCCTGGCCAGTGGGATCGTCAGGAGCAGGAAGATCACGGCCGTGGCCACGTACGGCGTGAAGTTGAAGTGCGCGGCCTCCTTGATCTGGGCGGTCCGGAAGATCTCGACGACACCGATGGTGGCGACGAACACGGTGTCCTTCTGGAGGCCGATGAAGTCGTTGAGGAGCGGTGGGATGACGCGACGCACGGCCTGCGGGATGACGACGTAGCGGAGCGCCTGGAGACGGCTGAGGCCGAGCGACCGGGCCGCCGCCTCCTGGCTCGGATGGACGGACTCGATGCCCGCCCGGTAGACCTCCGAGACGTAGGCCGTGTAGACAAGCGTCAGGGCCACGATCGCCCAGAAGAACGCATCCTTCGGAACGCCCGGGATTCGCAATCCGGGGATGCCGAAGCCCAGCAGGAAGATCACCAGCAGGCCGGGCAGGGCCCGGAACACGTCGACGTAGATCGTCATCAGCGCCCGAATCGGGAAGAACACCGGGCCGGGCAGGCTCCGGAGCACGGCGACCGCGAGGGCGAAGACGAGGATCAGGACCTCCGCGATCAGGAAGATCTGGACGTTGATCCAGAAGCCCTTCAGCAGGGCGGGCAGGGAATCGTTGAAGTTCTGGGGATCGAAGAAGGCGTGCTGGACGAGGGGCCAGTTCGGGGCGTTGACCACGATGACACCGAGGGCGCCGAAGACCGCGACCGTGCTGAGGACGGCGATCCAGACCGCACGCCGCGGCTCACCCGAGGCACGGCCGCGCCTGCCGGGCGGTGGCAGCTCGTCGGCGGCGCGCTGGCGATCGGCGGAGCCGGGGCCGAAGCCGAACATCGGCCTTACGTCGCGACGGCGCGCGGCCGGCTCGTCACCGGCCGCCCGCGACCTACTTGAGCTCCGGGGCGCCCTGGCTCGTGATCCATTGCTGGACGATGGCGGCCAGGGTCCCGTCGGCCTTGATGGCCGCGAGGGCCTGGTTCACGCACGGCGTCAGCGAGCTGTCCTTGTTCAGGACGATGCTGAAGTGCTCCACCTGGCCCACCGTCGGCAGCGAGCCGACGATGACGCCGCCGGTGAGCTGCGCGTCGCGCATGTAGAAGGCGGTCGGCAGGTCCACGACGATGCCGTCGATCTGCTTGGCCTGGAGGGCCGCGATGGCCGCATCGAGGGTGTCGTACACCGCGGGATCCTGGGTCGGCATGATCGTGTCGGTGATGTACTGATAGCTCGTCGTCCCGACCGGGGCACCCAGCTTGAACGCCTTCAGGCCGGCGACGTCGGTCACCTTCGAGATGGCGTCCTCGGACAGGCCGACGACCGCCTGGTTGAGGTCGAAGTAGCCGTCCGAGAGGTCGACCGCCTGGGCCCGCTCGGCGCTGTACGAGACCTCCTGGAGGTACATGTCGAAGGTCTTCGGGCCGGGCTGGATCGCGTTGTTGAAGGGCACGGCCACCCACTGCACGTTGGCCGTCGTGAAGCCGAGGTTGGTGGCCACCGCGTAGGCCGTGGCGGCCTCGAGGCCCTTGCCGTTCGTCGGATCGCCGAGCTCCCAGGGCGAGCCGGACGGCGCGGCATCGTCAGGCTCGAAGTAGGGCGGGTAGGCTGGATTGTCGGACCCGACGGTCAGCCTGCCTGGCGAGAGCGTCGCGAGGCCGTTCGCGGCGCAGGCATTGGGCGTGGCGGCGGCCAGCTCGGTCGCCGCGGCGCTCGGGATCTCCGACGTCTCGTTCGGCGCGCTCGGCTGGGTGGAGGACCCCGGTCCGGTACACGCCGCCAGCAGGAGCGCAAGGGACAGCGTGGCCAGGGTTCGAATCGTCCGGGGCATCTCGTCCTCCTCCAATCGTCGCCGCTGCGCCTCCCAGCGTGCGGCGCGACCGCGGGAGTGTACCGCGGGGTCCGCCGTGAGCCCCGGGTGACCCGGCTTCAGCCCACGAGCGCTCGAAGCTGGACCCGATGGCCCGCCGCCAGGCCCAGGGTGGCGGCCGCGTCGCCCTGGTTGAGGCCGATGGCCAGGAGCCCGTTCGAGTCCTCGTAGAGGAGCAGCTCGCCTTCGGCGACCTCGCCGAATGTCCGCGCGAGCGCGACTCGTTGCGACGCCGCGCCGCCACCGGGGTGCAGCTCGAACCAGCCTGGATCGTCCGTGAGCTGGCTCAGGTCCGATGGGCGGGCGGATAGCCGGACATTGCCGAACGAGTCGACGTACAGGACATCGACGCCGAGCGCATCGTCGTCGTGCCGCGGTGGGGAGAACGTCCGCTGGACGAGGGCCTCGGGCTCGATCGTCGAGCCCACGTCCGCGAACGCGGTGCCCATCGCCAGGTGCGCGGTCACGGGCGCGAAGACATCGCGGCCGTGGAACGTCGACGAGCGGTGGGCCAGCAGGAGCTCGGGGTTGTCCAGGGTCCGGGCCTCGACGATGCCGCCGAGGCGCTCGGCGGCCGGCATCAGGAGGCCGTTGTCCGGGCCGACCAGGACGTCACCGCGCTCGACGCGCAGCGCGATCGGCTTGCGGGCGGTCCCGACGCCCGGGTCGACGACGGCCAGGTGGACCCCGACGGGCAGCCACGGGAGCGCGGCCCAGAGCAGGAATGCACCGTCGCCGATCGCGAACTTCCGGACGCCGTGATCGATGTCGACAATCTGGGCATCCCGCGCGATCCCGAGCATGACCCCGCGGCAGATCGCCGCGGCCGAGTCGGAACCGAAGTCGGTGAGGAACCCGATGACCGGGCGGTGCACGGGATCCATGGCGTGATGGTAGCCAGCAGAAAGCCCGAGACGGCGTCCGGAGGAGCGGACGCCGTCTCGGTCGAGTTCGCGATCCGGGGGAGGAGGACCCGGTCGCCGGGAGATTCGGGTTAGGAGAGCTGCCAGGTCAGCTGGACCGGGCCTTGCTGATCGCCGGGATCGGACGCGGCGGCCTCGAGCTGCTGGGACCGGCGGCGAATGATCGCTTCGACCTCGGGGATGGTCCAATGGACGCCGGTGCTCGGCAGGCCGGCGAGATAGGCGGTGAGATTCGCGGCCTCCGCGGGCTCGAGGCCTCGAACGAGCAGGGCGCGATAGATCGAGCGAGCGGGGAAGTCCGCAAGGGTCCCGCCGCCGGAATCGCGCGTGTCGGGGTCGGCCATCGGCTTGTGGCGCCAGCTCGCGTTGCGACCGATTGGCCGGACCGGGCAGACCCCGGGCCGGTTCGGTGCGGCGATGGTCGGTCCGGGGTGGTTCGGAGGGGTATGACCCGGCGGTACCAGGTCCACTGGTACGGAGGTCCGGTGCGGAGGTCCGTGCTGGAACGGGTCGCTATGCTCGGCCGCGTGGCGTTCAAGGACGAGGAGCGGAGCGGGGGCAAGCGCGATCGCGCGGCCCGCCTGATGCGAGTGGCGGGCCTGCTCGCCGCCCATCCCGACGGGATGCATCCGAAGGACATCGCCGAGCGGCTCGGGATGTCCGTCCGGAACGTCTATCGCGACCTGCATGCCCTCGAAGACGAGGTCAGGCTGCCGGTCTGGGCCGAGGACGGGCGCTGGGGCATGAGCGCCAAAGCCTTCCTGCCACCGCTGAAGCTGACGCTGCCCGAGGCGATGGCGGTCTTCCTGGCCGCGCGGCTGATGGTTCGCTACGCCGACCGCTACGACCCCGACCTCGGCTCGGCGTTCGAGAAGCTCCAGGCCGGCCTGCCCGGCTCGCTCCGGGAGCATGTCGCCCGGAGCCTCGACGTCCTCCAGCGGGCGCCGCTCGATCCGGACTTCATCGAGCGGGTCCGGCTGCTCACGCGTGCCTGGGCGGACCGGCGCGTCGTCGACATCGAGTACGAGGGCGCGGCCTACGAGGGCCGCCCCGGCGAGGTGAGCCGCCGGACGGTCCGACCGTGGCTCATCGAGCCGTCGCTCCGGACCCACGCGTTGTACCTGATCGGCTGGGACGAGGGCCGGGCAGCGATGCGGACCTTCAAGATCGAGCGCATCCGCTCGGTGAGCGTCAGCCCGCGGGCGTTCGAGCGGCCAGAGGCGGCGAGCCTCGAGGCCGAGCTCGGGCGGGGCTGGGACATCATCGCGGACCAGCCGCCGGTCGAGGTCAAGCTCCGCTTCTCCCCCGCGGTCGCGGATCGTGTCCTCGAGACGCGCTGGCATCCGCAGCAGCACACCGAACGCCTGCCCGATGGCTCGCTCCTGTGGTCCACCACGGTCAGCGGCACGATCGAGATCCGCCTCTGGATCCTCGAGTGGGGCGAGGACGTCGAGGTCCTCGCGCCGCCGGAGCTGCGGGCGGACGTGGCCGCGAGGCTGCGCCGGGCGGCCGATCAATACGCCGGCGACGCGAGCGGCGGCGACCCGGGCGGCGGGCCGCTCACCGGCCTCGCGCAGGCCTGACGGCGACGTGGCTCGCCACCCGTTCTCCGCGGTCAACCTGATCAGCGACCCGATCCACGGGTACGTCGAGCTCACGAAGCGCCGCTCGGCGGCGGAGCTCCGGGCTGCCGGCCTGGCCGACGAGGACGTCGCCGAGGACGATCTCCTCGACACGGCCTGGCTCCAGCGGCTGCGGCGCATCAGCCAGCTCCAGAGCGCGCGCTGGGTCTTCCCGACGGCCGAGCACTCGCGCTTTACGCACGGCCTCGGGGTCATGCACGAGGCCGGACTGTGGGCGAGGTCGCTCTATCCCTCGCTCCGCTCCTCACTGCCGGGTCTCGCGCCCGGCGAATCGATTCCGTCGGAGGGCCTCGTCGTCGAGACGCTGCGCGTCGCCGGTCTCCTCCATGACGTCGGCCACGGGCCGTTCGCCCACTTCTTCGACGAGCAGGTGCTCGCCGCCTTTCCTGCGCCGGCCGACACGCGCCGGGCCGGTGGCAAGAGCCTGTCGCACGAGGACCTGGGCCAGCTGATCATCGAGCGCGAGCTGGGCTCGTTCATCGCCGGGCTGCGGCGCGCGCCCGGCGCCGTGCCGGAGCGCGATGCGCTGGCTCCGGACGAGCGGATCGATCCGAGCTGGGTCTCGTTCCTCATCTCGAAGCCCGCGCTCACCGACGCCTCGATGCCGCGCTGGGTCCGGCTCCTGCAGCCGCTCCTGTCGGGCGTCTTCACGGTCGACAACCTCGATTACGTCCGGCGCGACGCGTTCTTCACCGGGGTGCGGGTCGGGATCGACGTCGAGCGGCTGCGGCGCTACGCCTTCATCTCCGACCGCGGGCTGACGCTGTACGAGCCGGGCGTCACGGCCCTCGAGGGCTTCCTCAACGCGCGCCTCCTCCTCTACCAGCAGGTCTACTTCCATCGCACGGTCCGGGCGATCGATCTCGACCTGGCCGAGGTGTTCGCGCCCTCGATCCGGGCGCTCTTCGGGGACGATTCACCGGCCGAGCGGCTCGACGGCTACGCCGACCTCGACGAGTACGCGCTCCTCCACCAGGCGGCCCGCTGGGCCCGGGGCGAGGACGTGGTCGGCGGCGGCAGCGAAGGTTCCGCGGGCGACGGCCGCGTCGCGCCCGTTGTCGCCGATGCCTGGCGCCGGATCCTGCTCCGGCGGCCGAGCTGGCGATCCGAGGCCGAGCTCCGGACGACGTATGGCGCGGGCGCCTTCCCGACCGCAGAGGTGGATGCGCTCGGGCCGATCGAGGCGGGCCGAACCGCCATCGATCTCGCGATCGTCGACGCCCGGCCGGCGGTCGGCAGCGTCCTGGCCATCGAGACGCGCGACGGCGGAACGCTCGGCATCGACGAGGCACTTGGCCGCATCCCGCCGCATGCACTCATCGCGCGGCGGTACCGCCGGACGGGCGACTCGGGCTAGGGCGCCGGCGCGGCGGACGACGAGGGCTCGGCGCCCCAGCCCCACGTGATCGCGGTGGTCGAGAGCGGTGGCAGGACGGTCATCGGGTCGATCCGGGCGATCTCGGCGGCGGGTAGCTGCGAGTGCCTGACGCGGGCCGGGTCGGTCTCGAAGAGCGCGGTATCCGTCGGGCTGAAGATCGAATAGTGGAGGTGGCAGCCGGTCGCGTCGCCGGTGCGGCCCTCCCACCCGAGGAGGTCGCCTGCCTTCAGGTGCTGGCCGACCTTCACGAGCGACTTGTAGAGGTGGACGTAGACGCTGCGATAGCCGTTGCCGTCGTCGGTGATGACCATGACCGCGAGCGTGCCCCACAGGTTCTTGGCCGTGAGCCGGGCCTCGTAGCCCGCCACGTCACCGACCCAGCCCAGCTGGCCATCGACATGGCGGCCGCTGGCGATGACGACGCCGTCATGGGCCGCCATGACGCGGTCGCCACAGAAGCTCGCGATGTCGATCCCGTCGTGGAACGGCCCGCCGTCGACGATGAACAGCCCACCCGGGACCGGAGCGAAGGCGGTCGTGATCCGGCCCTGGGCGAGCGGCCAGCGATAGCCGGTCAGCTGGGCGGCGGGCGGGGCGGTCGGCGGAAGCGGGGAGGCGAGGGTTGCAACCCGGCCGTCCGATGGCGTCGCGGCCGGTGGCTGGGAGGATGGGCTCGGCCCTGTCGTCGCACGGGCGGCGGCGTTGGCACCGAGCGGCGAGCCGCCGAGGCTGGCGGCCACCGCGACCGCCGTAACCAGCAGCACGGCGATTGCGGCGCCGATGGCCGCGAGGCGGCGGTCGATGGTGCGAGGCGTACGCAGCGAATAGCTGGTGGGCCCGGGCTCGAAGCGCATGCCGACGTACGTTGCGTGCTGGATCCGTCGTCGGCGTATCCGCAGGCCCATCGGGCCGAAGGGTAGCGGGCGCCTAGTCGCCCCGCCCGAGTCCCGCGGAATCGGCGATCACCAGGCCGTCCCGCAGCTCGATCACGCGATCGGCGACATCGATCATCGCCTGGTCGTGAGTGGCGACGATCGCCGTGATCCGCTCCTGCCGGACCACGCCGCGGAGCACGGTCATGATCCGGTGGCCGGTCTCGAGGTCGAGCTGGCCGGTCGGCTCGTCGGCGAGCAGGAGGCTGGGCTGGTTCGCGAGGGCGCGGGCGATCGCCACGCGCTGCTGCTCGCCGCCCGAGAGCTCGTGCGGCCGGTGCTTCATCCGCTCCCCCAGCCCGACCATGTCGAGCAGGTCCGCCACGCGTCGGTCGCGGGCCTTCGGCTCGGCCTTCACGAGTCGCATCGGGACCTCGACGTTCTCGGCGGCGGTGAGGATCGGCAGCAGCCCGAACGACTGGAAGATGAAGGCGATCGTCCGCCGTCGCACCTCGACCAGGTCCCGGTCAGAGAGTGCCGACAGCTCGAGCCCGTCGACGACGACGCGCCCGGACGTCGGGCGGTCGAGGCCGCCGACGAGGCTGAGGAACGTCGTCTTGCCGCTGCCGGAGCGACCACGGACGGCGACGAGCTGGCCTCGCGGGATCTGGAGGCTCAATCCGCCGAGCGCGGCAATCACGCCGTCGCCGGAACGGAACTCGCGCCGGAGATCCTCGGTGACCACCATCGGGCCGACCGCGGACGCCCGGCTGGCCGAAAGCGCGGCGGCCGCCTCCAGCGAGGTCATCGGGCCGGGCATCGGGCCGGTCATCGCTCGCCCTCCCCCTGGTCGGCCGGCGTCGCATCCGTGGCGTTCGTCACGTCAGCGAGCTCGGCTTCCGCTGGGCCCGCCCCGGCCTTCCGGCCATTGCCTCGGTCGGGCCAGACCCCGACATGGTCCGGCTCGAGGCGAAGCCGGACGCGATCCCTGAGCGAGAGGGCATCCACGTGGGCCCGTGGCAGCTGGAGCCGCCCGGCGCGATCGAGGACCGCGAACTCCTCGGAGATGACACGGGACTCGCCCTCGGCCGTCTCCTCGGTCCGGCGGACCGTCTCGGTGGCGGTTCGGCCGTCCCGGATCGAGACGGTCCGCTTGACCTGCTCGGACACGAACGCGTCGTGGGTCACGACGACGATCGTCGTCCCGAGGTCGGCGTTGACCTGGCGAAGGAGCGCGAAGACCTCGGCCGAGGTGGTGCTGTCGAGCTCGCCGGTCGGCTCGTCGGCCAGGAGGACCGCCGGGCTGTTCGCGAGGGCCACGGCGATAGCGACACGCTGCTGCTCGCCGCCCGACAGCCGATCGGGGCGATGGCTCGCCCGGTCGGCGAGTCCGACGCGCCCGAGGAGATCGAGCGCCTTCCGTCGCCGGTCCTTCGCGCCGTCGAGGATCATCGGCAGCTCGACGTTCTCGCGGGCGTTCAGGTACGGCAGCAGGTTCCGGGCCGTCTGCTGCCAGATGACCCCGACGATCCGCCTCCGGTACAGGGTTCGTTCGTGGCGGCTCAGCTGCCCGAGGTCGTAGCCCGCCACCACGGCCCGCCCGGCCGAGGGCAGGTCCAGCCCCCCGAGGATGTTGAGGAGCGTCGACTTGCCGCTGCCCGATGCGCCCACGATCGCGACGATCTCGCCCGGGTCCACGAGCAGGTCGAGGCCCTGGAGCGCGACGACCTCGAGGTCGGCGATCTTGTAGATCCGGACGAGGTTGTCGCAGGCGATGACCGCACCCTCGCCGAAGCGGGCGCGGCCGGGTCGGCCGGGGCTGTTCGTGAACGAGACGATGGCGGTCATGAGCTGGCTCCTCTCGCGGGGTGGTGGCAGGTGATCATTCGAAGCCTCGGCGGAGGGCGGCGACCGCCGTGCCCCGCCGCCCGAGCCACAGCCCGAGCGCGAGGCCGACGAGGGCCACCAGGACGATCCCGATCGCCATCGCGGCGACGAGGACCGGGTCGAGCCCCGGCGTGACCTGGACGTCGACGCCGAGCAGCCGCTCCAGGCGCAGGCCCGGAAGCAGCAGGACGAGCAAGCCGACGCCCAGCGCGATGCCGGCAATGAACGCGAAGACGAGCGCCGGTCCCTGTTCCAGCAGCAACGTCCCGACCGCCTGGCGGTCCGACAGGCCGAGCGTCCGGAGGTGGGCGTTTTCCGTCGTCCGCGCCGCGCCGCCGAGGGCGAGCGCCGCCGCGACCGCGAGGGCCGCGTAGATCGCCGCGACGACGGCCGTGGCCGCGATGCCGAGCCGAACCGCGCGGACGATCGGGCCGTCCCGGAGGAGATCCGAGGTGTCGGTACGGCCGGTCACGACGGCGTTCGACATGACGCCGGTCACCGCCGTGCGAATGCCGTCACCGGCCGATGACTCGGCCCGCAGGAACGCCGTGGTCGGCCGGAGCGGCGCGTCCGGGAACAGCGCCCGCAGCTGCTTTTCGGAGGCGATCATGAACGATGTGCTCGTGACGCCGGGAAACACGTCGAGGTCGCCGACGATCTTCGCCTGGAAGGTGTAGCCCTGGACCGAGACCGTGAGGGTCTCGCCGAGCTTGTACGCGTCCGCTCGAGATTCGAGCCCTGTCGCGATCACGACCGGCACGGGCTGGGCCGCCGGCCCGAACAGGTCGACCGGCAGGTTGATCTCGGCGGGCGTGCCCCGGACGACGTCCTCGTAGGACTCGACGTCAAGCACGAGGAGGTCGGGTTGCGAGCTGTGCGAGGACACCGACGCGACGCCGTTGAACATCCGAGCCGCGGCCGTGACACCCGGCAGGGCGCCGAAGTCGTAGTCCTGGCGGAGGTAATCCTGGGTGACGCCGACCCGGAAGTCCGCGCCGACGGCCCGCCAGCCGGCCGCCTCGGCGGACTGGTCGATGTAGCCGAGCGCGGCGCTCGAAAACGCCCCGATCGTCGTCGTCGCGAGGAGGACGAGGAGGACCGGCGCCCCGGCGCCGCCGGCGGCGCGGCGCATCGCGATGACGCCAACGAGCCCGCGCCCGAGCCGCGCGAACCAGGCCAGGAGGCGCGTCGGCAGGGGGATGAGCCGCAGGGCGAGGAGGCCGGCCGCCACGCCGACGAGGGCCGGGACCGCGGCGATCAGCGGGTCGGCCGTGCCGTCGGGTCGCAGGCCGCGCTCGCGCAGGAGTGCCGCGCCGACGGCAGCGAGCAGGACGACGAGGCCCTCGAAGACGAGGCGCCGGGACGTCGGCGCCCGCGGGACGGACACCTCGCGGCCCGACCCGAACGCGGGGCCGCCGGTGGCCGGCACGGTGGCGAGGGTCAGCAGCACGACCGCCAAGAGAGCCACACCGGCGCCGGTCAGCGCCGGCAGGACCAGCGGGTCGTCCGGCGCGACCTGGATGCCGATGGCCGCCCCGATCGCGGCGGCCGGCAAGGCCAGCAACAACCCCTCGACGACCGACGCCATCGTGACCTGCAGGGCCGACGCTCCCCGGCCGCGGGAGAGCGACAGCGCCGCCCGACGGCGCCGCGCCGCAAGCACCGCGACCATCCCCAGCGCCGCGGCCGCGACGGCAACCGGACCGACGATCGCCACGGTCAGCAGTGCCGTCGCGGCGGTCCAGCGGGAGGTCTCGGTCTCGAGGAACGACCGGATGCTCGTCCGGAGCGCGACGCCGTTCGGGCCCCGGGGATTGGCGTTCGGATAGCGCGCCTCGAGTTGTCGGAACGCCGGAATCAGGGTGGCGACGTCACGCTGGCGGATCCGGTCCGGATCGACGAAGTCCTGGAACGTGTACCGGATGGTCGATGGCGGGTCGCCCGTCGCGGCGAGGAGGCCATCGTATTCATCGGGCGAGAGGAGCGCGGCCATGTCCAGGAACTGCGCATCCCCGCCGGGCCGGCGGATGACCGGCTGGGCCAGGCTGGGATCGCCGAGCCACGCCGGATCGGCCGGATCAGTCACGTCGAACAGGCCGACGACCGTGACCGAGATGTCGCCGACCTGCTCGCCGATGGCGAGCGTGTCGCTGCCATCGGTCTCGAGGGGCAGCGAGCCGCCGAGGGCGACCCCGAGGACGGCCGCGTTGGTATTCGACAGGGCGACCTCGAGGACGATTCCCTTGGCAGTCGTCGCGGCCGTGGCGCTCGGCATGCGGCCGGCGGTCAGGTGGAGGCGATCCCTCGCCGATGGCTGAATCCGTAGGCGGAGCGTGCTGGGGTCGTGGAGGCCCTTGGCCGTCACGGTCCAGCGGACGCTCTCGACGAGGACGTCACGACGGCTGACCAGGTCGCGGACCTCCTGGGGGATCGTCCCATCGAGGGCCGTGGCCTCGGCCTGGACTGCATCGAGCGGCGCGGCCTGACCGAGCGGCAGGCGGCCCGCCTCGATCAACTGGATATTCCGCTCCAACGGAGTCTGCTGGGCAAGCTCGGCGCGAAGGGTGTCGTCGCCGAGGCGATCGAAGGCGCGGGGCGCCCCGGCCGCGAGCGTCGCGGTCACGAGGATCAGGAGCGCGAATCCGACCGCGGTCGCGCGCTCGTCGCGGAGCCGTCGGAGGCTGACGAGGATCCAGGCCATCACTCGTCCCTCGCCCGCAGCGCGCTGCCGATCCGCAGCCGGAGGAGCTGGCGGCGCAGGACGACGAGGGTGACGACGAAGACGATGGCCGTCAGGCCGATTACCGGCAGGAGGCCGTCCGCCGGGACGACGACGGTCGGCATCGGCACGGCCGGGTCGCCGGTGGTGGTCAGGGTCGAGAACGGCAGGACGAGCCAGGCAAGCAACACCCCGAGGGCCACACCGCCGCCGAGGCCCGCCCCGAGCAGGAGACCGTGCTCGGCCGACAGCCACATCGACAGCTGGCCGCCGGACAGGCCAAGCGCCCGCAGCAGCGCCAGCTCGCCTTCCCGCTCCGCGGTCGAGACCGTCGCGTTGACGACGAACCCGATGGCGGCGAACACCATCGCCGCGAGCGAGCCCAGGCCGAGGAGCCCGATGACGCCGAGGGCCAGCGGATCGCCCCGGAGCGCCGCTTCGATCCCGGTCCGGCTCACGACCGTGGCATTGGCGTCGAGGGCGGTCGCGGCACGCGCGGTCGCGTCGGGATCGGAGCTGTTGAGCCACCACTCGCTCGGGGCGTCGGTGCTGCCGGTCGCGGCATAGCGGGCGAGCACCAGTGTTGGGGCGTCGACGACGATGAACGGCTTCGCGGGATCCAGGGTCGGGAACTCATTCGTGCTGGCGACGATGTCGAGCTCGACCTTGGAGCCACGGATCGTGCCGGCAATGTGGTCCCCGACCTGGGCCGCGGTAAGGGCCAGGAACTGGCTGCTCGCGATCACGGGCAGCGCGACGGTGGCGGCGGTGGCGAGGTCGCCCAGCCACGCGATTCGGACGGTGACCGTCTGGCCGGAACCGAAAGCCGGGGCGAGCTCGCCCGCCACCTGTGTCTCGATACCGTTGAGGACGAGGCGGCCGGGGTGGTCGGCCGGTGGCTGGTAGCGGCCCTGGACGAGGCCCAGCTGCGTCTGCATCGTTCCCGTCCACGTCGGGTTGTCCGACGTCAGCGGCGCGAGCTCCGTCGAGCTGCCGCCCGCATCGGTCGTCGCCGACCACTCGAGATCCCCGAGGTCGACCGTGCCACCGACGCCGGCGTCCCCCGTCGGGGCCATGGTCACCTCGATCGCCCGGAGGATCCGTCCCGTCGCGGAGGCGCCGCCGGGGGTCGCGGAACCGACGTCGAGCGGGATCTCGAACCGGACGCCCTTGCCCGCCAGCGGGCCGACGTTCGACGACCATCGATGGAGCCGGCCCGAGGCATCCGAGACCACGACGGCGATCTGGAATCCCAGGTCGTCCTTCAGGTCGACGCTCGTGAATTGCGGGTCCGTCACGATCTTCAGCCCAAAGTCGACGGTCATCGACAACCGCCGCGCTGCGTCCGGGATCGCAATTCCGGGAGGATTCGGACGGCCCGCCGCGAGGGCCGCCAGGGCCGCCGGCAAGCCGGCGGCGTCGCCGGGCGGCAGCCGGCCGACGATGGATCCCGCCGAGGCGCTGTCGATGGCCAGCGCCGCGCCGCCGCGGACGGAGCGACCGGAATCGACGTCGAGCCGATCGACAGCCATCACCTCGCTCACGCCGAGCAGCGCGGCGTAGGCGGACGCGCCGGGACCGCTGGCGCTCCCGCTCGAGGGCGTGATCCGGACGTCGGCACCCGCTTGGTACGAAGCCTGGTCGGCCTGGGATCGCGTCCACGTCGCGACGTGGGCCGTCGCGAACGTCCCGAGCGCGGCGGCGAGCATGAGGAGCAGCGCCGATCGCGTGTAGCGCAGTGGCCGCCGCGCGACGCCGCGGCCACCGATCGCGCCGACCAGCCCGCGTCCGCGGGCGAGCAGCGGCTCGGCGATCTCGGCCGCCCGGGGCAGGAGCCGCGTCGCGAGGAGCGCGCCCGCGAGCAGCCCGATCCCGGGCGCCGCGACGAGGAGCGGGTCGATGCCAAGCACGCCACGAGCGTTCCGCGTGAGCGGCGCTCCGTACAGCCGGAGCTGCCACAGCGCGATGCCCGCGAGGACGATCAGCGCGAGATCGAGCCGGAGACGTTGGCCGAGCGTCCGGCCGGCCTGGCGCGAGATCGCGGCCCGCACCCCGGAGAGGCTCGGAATGCCGCCCAGGTTCGGCAGCGTCATCGCCACAACCCCGGCCGCGGCCCCGAGCCCGTCGGCGATGAGCACCGCGGGGCTGAGCGAGAGGTTGCCGCGCGCTGCGGTGAGGGCGCCCGACGTGCCCAGCGCCCCGACGATGGCGAGCGAGATCCACGGCGCGATGAGGGCCGCGGTCCCGGCGAGGAGCACCGCCTCCGCCACGGCGATGCCGGCAACGTGACCGCCGGATGCGCCGCGGGTCCGGATTAGGGCCGTCTCGGCACGACGGCGGTCGGCGAGCATCCCGGCCACGAGCACGATCGCGTACGCCGCCACGACGGCGAACTCGAGGACGAGGACGAGCACGCCGCTTCGCCCGACGAGGACCGACCGGTCCACGCGCCCGAGGATGTCCGGCAGCCCGGTCTGGACCCTGGGCGTGAAGCCGGCGGGGACGGCGGCCCGGATCCGGTCCGGGATCGTCGTCGCGGCGGCCGCGAGCGAAGTAAGGCCGTCGCCGGTGAGGTCGGCCACCGCCGGCGTCGCGTGCCACTCCTCAGAGAGCATTCCGCCCGGGGCGACCTTCAGGAAATCGTCCTGCGCGAGCACGACGGGCCCGTAGGTCGTGAAGGAGCCCTGCGAGAGCTGGCCCTGGAGGTCGAGCGTGTTGCCGAGCCAGTAGTCGTCGTCGGCCTTCGGCAGGTAGATCCCGACCACGCTGAACGTCAATGGCGGCCCGGGATGGAGGCGATCGACGAGCCCGAGCTGGCCACCGACCGACACACTGAGGCCGGCCGCAGCCGGCGCCGAGAGCACCACCTCGGGAACTGTCGCGCCCGGGCTCTCCCAGCGCCCGGCGGCCAGGGTCGCGTGGTCCTCGATTCCCGGCCGGGTGACGAGCACGCTCAGCGTCGTGCCGGTGGTCGCCTCGGCCGCGGTCCCCATCGAGCCGGAGCTGAGCCACGTCGTGACGACGCCGCCGCCCCCGGCCGCGACGAGGCGGTCGAGCTCGGCCCGAACAGCAGTGTCCAGCCCCGCGAAGTCGGCCGCCCGCGACGACAGGCTGACGACGAGCGACCGATCCGCGGCCGGTGCCGCGCCGACGGCAGCGCGCAAGCCGCCGAGCGCGACCGCATCGGCGTAAAGGGTGCCGGCGGTGAGGAGGGTCGTCGCCGCCACGAGCAGGGCCCACGCCGCGACCACGACCGGCCAGTCGTAGCGGATCCGGCGCACGACGGCGCGCCAGAGGGCCAGCGAGCGGAGCAGGGCTTCCTCCCACCTGCGGGGCGCGCGCGTCACCGCCCCACGCGGGATCGGCACCTCACTCTACGGCCCGGACCCCCGAAAAGTTCCAAGCCGACCGTCCCTGTCGAGGCTCTTCCTTCGTCGGTCGTCTCCAATCGGCCGTGCGCTACCCTTGCGGCCCGCGCGCCCGTAGCTCAGTGGATCAGAGCATCTGACTTCGGATCAGAGGGTCGGGGGTTCGAATCCCTCCGGGCGCGCCAGAAATACCGCCGACGATCCAGGGTGTCCCCAGGCACCTCCGAGTAGCAGAATCGGGTCATGAACGTGCCCGACGTCGCCTATGCCCGGAGCGGCGACGTCGCGGTTGCCTACCAGGTCATTGGCGACGGCCCGATCGACATCGTCTTCCTGCGGGCGATCACCGGCGACCTGCTCTCGAGCTGGGACCAGCCCCTCCTCGTCCGGCACGTCGAGGGGCTCGCGGCGCACGGCAGGGTCATCATGCTCGACCGCCGCGGGACGGGTCTGTCCGATCGGCCCCGCGACGTCCAATCGGCCGAGTCGACGATGGACGACATCCGGGCGGTGATGGACGCCGTGGGGTCCGAGCGCGCCGTCCTGTGGACCGGCGGCAACGCAACGGGCATCGTGGTCCTGTTCGCGGCCACCTATCCGGAACGGACCGCGGGCCTGATCCTCTTCGACCCAAGGGTGGTCGGGACTCGCTCGCCCGATTACCCGTGGGCCCAGACCGTGGAGGAGTGGCGTGCCCAGCTCGCCGACGTTCGGAGTCGGTGGGGCTCGAGCAGCTATTTCGAGGAGCTCGCGCGGACCTGGGCGCCGGAGGTCGCGGACGACCCCGCCTTCGTCGATTGGTTCGTCTGGCACATGCGGCGCAGCATGAGCCCGGGCGCCGCTCTCACCGCCTACCGAACCGCGATGGAGCTCGACATCCGGGACGTTCTGGCCGCCGTGCGCGTCCCGACCCTGATCTTGCCGCGGCCGGCGACGCCCGGCCCGGGCCACTACCTGGCAGCGCGGATCCGGGGATCGGAGCTCGTCGAGCTGCCGGAGCTCCGGGGCCTCTACACCTGGGTCGATGACGCCGTTCACCGCGCCACGATGGAGGCGACCGGGCGGTTCATCTCGCGCCTGACGAACCGAACGGCGTCGGAGCGCGTGCTGGCGACGGTCCTGTTCACCGACATCGTGGGCTCGACCGAGATGGCAGGACGGCTCGGCGACGCCGCCTGGCGCGAGCTGCTCGAGCGCCATCACGCCATCGTCCGGCGAGAGCTCGCGCGGTTCCGTGGTCGCGAGCTTGACACCGCCGGAGATGGGTTTTTCGCATCGTTCGATGGGCCGGCACGCGCCGTCGAGGCGGCGGCCGCGCTCCGCGAGCCGTTGCGCCAGATCGGCCTGGAGATCCGGGCCGGCCTCCACACCGGCGAGTTCGAGGTCAGCGACGGCAAGATCGTCGGGATCGCTGTCTCCATCGGTGCCCGGATCTCGGCGCTCGCGGGTGCTGGCGAGGTCCTCGTGTCGAGAACGGTCAGGGATCTCGTCGCCGGGTCAGGGCTCCACTTCGACGATCGGGGCGAGCATCAGCTCAAGGGCATCCCCGAGGCGTGGCACCTGTTCGCTGTCAAGGACTAACCGCGGACCTGGTCAGGCGCCTCGAAGCGCCGCCACAAGCCCCACCACGCCTTCGATCGCAAGGGTTTGGACCGCGCGCTCGGGTCACTCCGGGCACGCCATCCATCCCTCGGCTCGCCCGCGATGCCAGTTGCAAATCGGTCCCAAAGCCTGCTCCCCGGATTCAGTTCGGGCTCTTCCGGACATCTATGGGCTGAGGCCTCCGGCGACGACCCGATGGTGCCGTCGGAGCGATGGGCGTGCCGCCCCGAGGCGCGCGTCGCGCGGCCGACGGAAAGGATCTGGCTCCTCCGATGATCCGATCGCGCTCGCTCGCGGCGTTGCTCCTCGCCGCCCTGGCGACCCAGCTGGTGGCCACCTCGGCATTCGCCGGTCGCAGCTTCGGCATGAAGTTCCACGCCCAGTCACAGACCTGGGTCAGCCCGCAGATGGGCTGGCTGCTCGGCGCCGCGGACTGCGCCACCGGCTCCTGCACCGTCACGGCCGGGACGACCAACGGCGGTACGAGCTGGCAGACCCTCGGCTCGATCGCCGCGCCCCTCACCAACGAGGATCCGGCCGGCCTCATGGAGGTTCGCTTCGCGGATGCGCTCCACGGCTGGGCATTCCAGCCCGCGTTCTGGTCGACGAATGACGGCGGCGCGAGCTGGCAGCAGCAGGCGACCCCGAACGGCAAGCCGGTGATCGCGCTCGCCGCCGATGCCCAGGTCGCCTACCTCGCGCTGTCGGGCTGTGACTTCGGGCAAGCCCTCCCGGACTGCAAGAAGGGCGTGACCCTGTGGCAGACGACGCCGGGTGCGAGCACGTGGACCCAGGTCTCGCTCCGGCTGCCGGTGGCGAGCGAGGCAAGCCTGGCGGTCTTCGGTGCCACGGCGTACCTGGTCATCCCGACGTTCGACTCGACCGCGGCGGACGTCATCGACGTCACCACGGACGGCGCGCACTGGAGCTCGCGGACGGATCCGTGCTCGAAGGCCAACGGCGAGTACCTCTCGAGCGTCGCGCCGTGGTCCGCGACGAACGTCGCTCTCCTCTGCCAGTCGGACATCGGCTTCGGCAAGGCGGCCAAGCGCGTGGTCCGCTCGTCCGATGCCGCGCTCACGACCTCGGACGCGGGCACGGAGCCGCTCTACGGCATCGTCTCGCAGCTCGCCGCGGCCCCGGACGGAACGCTCGTGACGGCCACGTCCTCGATCGGGAGCTGGATCTATCGCAACGCGGGTGGCCCGGCGTGGGCCGACATCGTGGATCTCGGCGACGGCGGGATCGGCTGGAACGATCCGCTGTTCACGACCTCCCAGGTTGGGTTCGTCGTCCACGGCCCGAGCGCCTGCTGCGGCGGCCACGGCCCCGGTGAGCTGTGGCAGACGACCGACGCGGGACTGACGTGGCGGCAGCTGCAGGTGTCGCCACAGCCCTGACCTCACGACACGGCCCGCACGCCGTCGAGTGGCGTGCGGGCCGCGGCCCGTCCGTGCAGGCCGATCGCCGGCTCGGCGACAATCTCGGTGATGGACGACCTCGTTCGCCGGACAGCCGATCTCGCCGCGGCCTACCTGACTGGGGTCGACGAGCGGCCGGTCGCCCCGCCGGTCGATCCCGAGGAGCTGTGGGCCAGGCTCGGCGGACCCCTGCCGGAGCACGGGTCCGCGCCCGAGGCGGTCGTCGAATGGCTCGCCGATGCGGTGGATCCCGGGCTGGTGGCCAGTGCCGGCCCGCGCTACTTCGGATTCGTCATGGGCGGCAGCCAGCCCGCGGCCCTGGCCGCCGACTGGCTCACGAGCACCTGGGACCAGAACGCCGGGCTGTTCGTGCGCTCCCCGGCCGCGGCCGTGGCGGAGGAGATTGCCGGCGCCTGGCTGCTCGACCTGTTCGGCCTTCCGAGGGACGCTGGTGTCGGCTTCACGAGCGGCGGTACCATGGCCAACTTCACGGCCCTCGCCGCGGCCCGGCACGCGGTGCTTCGGGACGCGGGCTGGGACGTCGAGGAGCGCGGGCTCGGCGGCGCGCCGGAGGTCCACGTCCTCGCGAGTGACGAATCGCACGTCACGGCGTATGGATCGCTCCAGATGCTTGGGCTCGGCCGAGGTCGCGCCCTCCGGATCCCGACCGACGATCAGGGCCGGATGCGCGCGGACGCCCTTGCGACCGCGCTCGCGCGCCTCACCGGCCCGACGATCGTCTCCGCCCAGGCCGGCAACGTGAACACCGGCTCGTTCGATCCGCTGCCCGAGATCGGGGCGGCCGTGCAGGCGCACCGCGACCGCGGCAACCCGACCTGGTTCCACGTCGATGGCGCGATCGGGCTGTGGGCCGCCGCTTGCCCGGCCCTGCGCCACCTCACGGCCGGCCTCGAGCTCGCCGATTCCTGGACGACCGACGCCCACAAGTGGCTCAACGTGCCGTACGACTCCGGCCTCGTCTTCGTCCGCGACGTGGCGGCTCATCGGGCGGCGATGAGCTTCGGCGGCCACTCGCTCGTCGAGCATGTCGAGGGCGGCCGCGACCCATACGACTTCGTCCCCGAGTCCTCGCGCCGGGCCCGGGGATTCGTCGTCCTGGCGTCGCTCAAGGCGCTCGGGCGGGACGGCCTGATCGACCTCATCGAACGCTGCTGTGCCCTGGCCCGGCGGTTCGCCGACCGTCTCGCCGCCGACCCCGACATCGAGATTCTCAACGACGTCGTCCTGAACCAGGTGCTCGTGCGGTTCTCGCCACCCGGCGCCGCGAGTGCCACAGCCGCTGAGATCGATGCCTTCACGAAGGCCGTCGTCGAGGCCGTCCAGGGCGAGGGAACGCTGTGGCTCGGCGGCCGGACGTGGCACGGCAAGGGCACGATGCGGATCAGCGTGACGAGCTGGAACACGACGGAGGTTGACGTCGATCGATCCGCGGACGCGATCCTTCGCTGCCGCGAAGCCGTCGCACGAGGGCTCCCCTAGGCACTTGAGTAGCGACGGGCGGCCCAAGCCAGCCGCCGGGGACCCGCGGAGACGCCTGCCGTGGTCGTCGCTACGCTGTGCGGGCATCCCGCGCGAGATCCGCCGGGAACACGCCTGAACACCGGAGGCTCCGATGCCGCTCTACATGGATGAGCACGATCTGCCGGGCGTGAAGGCCGGAGACGTCGTGGGTGCCCACGAGGCCGACGTCAAGGTCCAGGCCAAGTACGGCGTCAACTACAAGCACTACTGGGTGGATGAGGCGGCCGGCAAGGTGTTCTGCCTGGTCGAGGCTCCGGACAAGGAGTCCGCGAACAAGGTCCACGCAGAGGCCCACGGGCTCGTCGCCCAGAAGCTCTACGAGGTCGAGCAGGGCGCCTGATCCAGCGCCTGCGGCTCACGCCGCGGGCAGCTCACGCCAGATCCCGATCGGGGTCTGCTCGTCGGTCTGGCCCAGCGGGTTGTCATCGAACGTCCGCTCGAGCAGGCGGGCGCGGTCCTTCGACAGCGTGCTCGCGACGCACCACGCCGGGTTGACGTCATTGACGTCGCAGATCGCGATGTCGTAGCCGGTCATGGCCTTGAGTGCCTCCACGGTGCCGCGCGGGTCGTCCGGTGCCGGGATGACGAACTCGTAGAACTCGGCGACGCCCATCGTGTGCTCGGCGTCCATCATCCGGGCATCGAGCCCGGCCACGAGATAGAACCAGCCGCGTCGTCCGAATAGCCGCCCGATCGCATGGGCCGGCAACCCGGCGAGGATTCGCGGCAACCCGCTCAGCTCGATCGCGTACTGCATCGCATAGGGGCTCCGCAGACCTGTGCCGTAGCTCGTCTGCAGCACCCGGGCGGCGAGCCATCGGGCGAGTCGCGACGGCTGAATCGTGCGCCAGTCGCGCGCCCGGCCCTGCATGATCGCCACCGCCGATTCGGACAGGACGACCGTGTCGCCGGGCCGGAGCTGCGGGCCGGCATTCGAGAGGATCGCCACGGCGATGTCGTCGCCTGGCATCAGGACCGGGGTTCGGATCGGGACCCGCTCGAAGGTGCGACCGTCGATCTCGACGGTGCTCCCGGTCGGCGAGGCCCCCGCAGCGGTTGGGCCCGCCGGCGAGTGCATGGGCCGATGGTACCGGCGCACATGTCGCTCGGGCGCTTGCGAGCGATTCGCATCGACCGTACGCTCCCGCCGTGATCCCCAGGCTCTCGCCTCCCGCAGGCTCGCGCGCCCGACGTGTCGCGACGGCAATTCTCGTGGCGGTGGTCGCCGCGGCGGGGCTCCTCGGCGGCTCGTTGGCCGGGGCCAGCACGACCCTGGCGATCGGTCCTCTGCCGGCCTGTCGCTACGACGACATCCTCACCTCGCCGCGCGCCTACGACGACTGGGCCGAGACCCTCGTCGACACGATCCTCCGGGTCCCGAAGAGCTACGTCCCGCCGGACCTGACCCCGGTCTCCGCGGCCGGCATCGGTGGCGTCGGGCTCGTCCGTTCCCTCGTGATCCCGGATCTCTCGGCCCTGACCGCCGCCGCGAATGCCGCCGGCAACCCGATCGCGGTGCAGTCGGCGTACCGCAGCTACGCGACGCAGGTGGCTACGTTCCAGTACTGGGTGGACCTGTCCGGCTACCAGCAGGCCCTGCTGTTCTCGGCACGGCCGGGCCACTCCGAGCACCAGCTCGGCCTCGCGATCGACTTCAAGAGCGCGGCGGGCGGCCCGCCCTGGAGCGGCTCCGACTGGGGTCTCAGCCCGGCCGGCTCGTGGATGAAGGCCAACGCCTGGGAGTACGGCTTCATCCAGAGCTACCCGAAGGGCAAGCGCTCCAAGACCTGCTACGACTACGAGTCGTGGCACTTCCGCTACGTCGGCCGCGACGAGGCCGCGGCGATCCACGCCTCCGGGGTCACGCTCCGGGAGTACCTGTGGAGCCACTTCACGACGACGTCGGTTCCCGCCGCAGGCGGCGGCACGGGGGCGAGCCAGGGAGCCAGCGTGCCGCCGAGCACGAAGCCGAGTGCCGAGCCGAGTTTGGAGCCGAGTCCGGGATCCACCGACCAGGCCCCCGTCGGGCCGTCGGACGTTGCGCCGGGCGGACCCCCGGCCTCCGCTCCGCCGGAGAGCGCTGGTCCGCAGGCCACGGAGACGCCCCTCGCAACGGTGGCGAGCTGGTTCGGGATGGATCCAGCGATCATCGTGTCGAGCGCCGCACTCCTGGCGGTCATCGTGGCGCTCGTGGGGTCACTCGTCATCGGCCGGCGGCGAGGCCGCGCCCGCGGGTAGCGCAGGCGGCGCGGCCTAGTGCCGCGCGGCCAGCGCCGCGCGGATAGGTGCGGATAAGGGCGGATAGCCGATCTGGGCCATGACTGTCGGGCCAGGGACGCCGGGCTCGGGCGGTCCATAGCATCCCGGACGAAGCGCCGCTCGCAGCGCACCGCGCTCGCAATCGGGAGATCACGCCCATGCACCTGGCCCGCCGCGCTGCGCCCCCGATCGCCAGCCTCGGCGCCCGCCGTCATGCGTCCCGGCACACCTCCCGCCTCGCCCGCGTGTTGAGCCGGACGCGCGGTCTGCCACTCGTCCTCGCGCTGTTGATCGTGCCGCTCGCCGTCGGGGTCACCGACGCCACCACGGCGAGCTACGCCTCGAACTGCCAGTCGAACCTCCGCTCGCGACCGGACCTGGGCGCCGGCATCCGCAAGATCGTTCCGGTCAACACGGTCGTGACGGTCAGCGGCAAGGTCCTCGGCGGCTGGTGGAAGGCCGACTGCAAGACCGCGGTCCACGGCAGCTACTGGTTCAAGATCACGGCGATCAACGGCCGGAGCGTGAGCTCGATCCTCGGGGTCAGCGCCGTGTACGGCGCCGTCGGGCTGTTCCGCCTGACCGGCAGCGGCTCTTCCGGCTATTCCGAAGGGATCGACGTCTCGCACTGGCAGGGCACGATCGACTTCGCGAAGGTCAAGGCCGCGGGCAAGACCTTCGTGATCGCCAAGGCGACCGACGGCAATACCTGGACGGACCCCTCGTACGCCCGCAATCGCGGCGCGGCGCTGGCCGCGGGCCTCCTGTTCACGGGCTACCACTTCGCCCGGCCGAGCACGAGGTGGGGCGACGCCACGAGCGAGGCCGATCACTTCGTCAAGGTGCTCGGGCTGAAGCACGGGATGCTCGTGCCGGCCCTGGATCTCGAGGTCTCCGGGGGGCTCAGCGTGAGCGCCCTCCGGCACTGGGTGAAGACGTTCGTGGTTCGCGTCTACGCGCGCACCGGGGTGCGGCCGATGATCTACACGACGGCCGCGTTCTGGACGACCTACATGGGCGACTCGACGTGGTTCACGACCAACGGCTACCGGGTCCTCTGGATCGCCCACTGGAAGGCGACGGCGCCCGCCGTGCCGGCCTCGGACTGGGGATCCCGGAGCTGGCAGTTCTGGCAGTACTCCAGCTGCGGCTCGGTGGCGGGGATCTCGGGCTGCGTGGACCTCGATCGGTTCAAGGGCTCCAACTTCAGGGGCGTGACCTTCTGAGCCGCCGGGCCGCCGGATCGGGTGGCCCGAGCTTCATACGCCCGCGTTTCGCACGCGCCCGCGTCACACGCACGCGCTTCGCACCCGCAGGCAGCGCTCGTAGGATCTGGCCATGCCTCCACCGGTCGTCATCGCCGTGATCCCCGCCCACGACGAGGCGCCGCGCATCGGCCCGGTGATCAGCGGCGCCCTCCAGGCGCTGCCGGTGGTCGTCATCGACGACGGCTCCTCCGACGCAACCGCCGAGGTGGCGGCCGCCGCGGGCGCGACCGTCCTGACGCAGCGGCCGAACCAGGGCAAGGGAGCGGCGCTGCGCGCCGGCTTCACATACGCGCTTTCTCTTGACGCCGAGGCCGTCGTCACCCTCGACGGAGACGGCCAGCACGATCCCGCCGAGCTGCCGCGGCTCCTGGCTGCCCGGGTCGGCGCCGGAACAGGGGGCGGCACGGCGCACACCGCGGCTGGCTCCCCCGCCGAGCTGGTCATCGGGCGCCGGAGCTTCAGGGCGATGCCGCCGGTCCGGCGGCTGTCGAACGCCGTCGGCACGGTCGTCCTGTCGGCGGCGCTCGGACACTGGGTGCCGGACAACCAGTCCGGCTATCGGGTGATCGGGCGGCAGCTCATGACCGCCATGCTCGATAGCCGCGACGACGGGTTCGCCTTCGAGGTCGAGATGATCGCCGTCTGCCTGCGCGAGGGCTGGCCGATCGCCTGGGCCCCGATCCGGACGATCTACGGCGAGGAACGCAGCCACATCCGGCCGATGCGCCACCTGAAAGACTTCCTCGCGGTCACGGCGAGGGCGCGACGGATCAGGCGGGGCGAGCCGCTGGGCCGGGAGCCGCGGCGAGCGTCGGGTTGAGGTTCAGCCGCGGCAGGACCTCGCGCCCGAAGACATCGATGAATGAGGCCTGATCGCGGCCCACGTTGTGGACGTAGATCTCGTCGAAGCCGAGATCGAGGTAGTGCTGGATGTTCGCCACCTGCCGATCGAGATCGGCGCTGATCAGCATCCGGTTCACGAAGTGCTCGGGCTTCACGAGCTTCGCCATCGCGGCGAAGTCCTCGGGATTGCGGATGTCCTGCTTCGGGAACGCCATCCCGCCGTTGGGCCATTCCTTGACCGCGATATCGGTGGCTTCCTCGTCGGTCGCCGCCCACGAGACGTGGAGCTGGAGGAGCTTCGGCTGCTTCTTCGGATCCTTGCCGGCCTCGCGCGCCCCCTCCTCGGCGTTCGACCACAGCTCGTTGAGCTTCGCGTCAGCCGCCCCGACCGTGATCATCCCGTCGGCGAGGCGGCCGGTCCGCTTGGCGTTCACCGGACCCGCAGTGGCCACGTAGATCGGGACGCGCTGCTCGGGCAGCGTGTACAGCCGGGCGCTCTCGAGGGTGTAGTACGTGCCCTTGTGGCGAACGACCTCGCCGGTGAAGAGCTTGTTGATGATCTCGATGGCCTCGAAGAGCATCGCCGAGCGGATGCCGATCTCGGGCCATTTGCCGCCGACGATGTGCTCGTTGAGGGCCTCGCCGGCCCCGAGGCCGAGCCAGAACCGGCCCGGGAACATCGCGCCGAGGGTCGCCGCGGCGTGGGCGACCACCGCGGGGTGATAGCGGAAGCCGGGGCACGTGACCCCCGTCCCGAACGGCAGCGTCGTCCGGAGGCCAAGGGCACCCATGAAGGCCCAGGCAAAGGCGCTCTGGCCCTGGCTCGGCGTCCACGGGTGAAAGTGCTCCGAGACCATGAACCCGGCCGAGAATCCAGCGCCCTCGGCCTGGGCGCACCAGTCGAGCAGGTCGTTCGGATGGAACTGCTCCAGCGAGCACGAGTAGCCGATCTGGGCCATGCACTCATGGTAGCGATCCACCGCGATGCGCTAGCGTGGGGCCCCATGGCGACCCCCCGGCTCGAGCCGTTCCGTCCCTCGGCCCGTCAGAGTGGGATTCCGCACGTCTTCCGCGACCCGGTCCGGACGACGCTCCTCGTGGCCGGCGTCCTGCTCTTCGTCGGGTCGCTGCTGTCCTGGATCGAGGTCTTCCTGCCGGGCACCGGCTGGACGGACATCTCGTCGTTCGCGCGCGCCGGCGACGGGGCCATCACCTTCGAGCTGGGCCTGGTGATCGGGCTGTTCACCTGGGCCGACCGCACGTCCACGAGCCGCCAGCCGATCCTGGTGGTGCTGCCGCTCATCTTCGGCATCTCCTCGTTGTTGCTCATGAAGCTCGGCTTCGACAGCGCCCAGGACTACCTCGCGAGCATCGCCCACGGCGGCGGGCACGGCTACCTCCTGCCCGGGTTCTACATCGCCCTCGTGGGCGCGGGCCTGGCGACGTTCGGCGGCGTGCTGGTCATCGTCCGAGCCCGGAACGAGGTGCGGTTCTCGGTCTCGGTCAGTCGCGCCACGCTGATCTCGGTCGGCGGCGGGGCCGTCGGTGCGATCGTGGGGATCGGCGCGGCGGTCGTCCTCGGCGAGGACCTCGGGACGAATGCCACGGTGACCGGGAGCGCGGTCACGTTCCTCTCGATCGTCCTCGCGATCGTCGGCGGCTGGCTCGGCGCCCGGATCGGGCGGGCGTTCGCCGGCGGCTCGGGCGAGTAGGTCGTGGACCTCCTGCCCTTCCAGACGGCCGGCCTCGGTGACACCTCGTACCTCCTCGCCAGCGACGGCGAGGCCGTGCTCGTCGATCCGCAGCGCGACGCGTGGCGGTTCCTGGAGGCCGCGAAAAAGCGCGGCTGGCGCATCACCCACGTCATCGAGACCCATGTCCACAACGACTACGTCTCGGGCGCGCTGGAGACCCGGGCCGCCTCGGGGGCGGAGATCGTGGCGCCGGCTCGCGGCGGCTACGAGTTCGAGACCATCGGGGCGGACGAGGGCGACACGCTCGAGGTCGGCGGCATCCGGCTGACTGCCGCGGCGACGCCGGGGCACACGCCGGAGCATCTGTCGTGGTTCGTGACCGATGCAGGCCAGGCCGCCAGCCCGAGCGCCGGCGGGGACGGCGGCGGGGTCCCGGGCGCAGCGACCGTCCCGACGGCGGTGTTCAGCGGCGGCAGCCTCCTGGTCGGCTCGGTCGGGCGGACCGACCTCCTGGGGCCAGGGTTAGGCCCAGCCCTGGCAGCCGATCAGCAGCGGACCCTGCGCCGCTACGCCTGCCTCCCGGACAGCGTCTCGATCCTCCCGACTCACGGCGCCGGCAGCTTCTGCAGCGCCGGCCCGGTGACCGAGCGCTGGTACACGTCCATTGGCGTGGAGCGCGAATCCAATCCGGTCTTCGGAGCCGCCGACGCGCCGGAGGGCGCCTTCCGCGATCTCCTCACCGCCGGGCTCGGTCGCTATCCTGCCTACTACGCCCACATGGCCGGCCTGAATCGCAAGGGCCCGCGCGTCCTGGGCGCGCTGCGCCTGCCCGGCCCGCTCACGCCCGAGGCCGTGGATGACGCCGTGACCCGCGGCGCGACGCTCGTGGACGGTCGAGATCGACTGGCGTTCGCCGCCGGCCACGTGCCGGGCTCGATCAACGTGGAGCTCGGCGCCGACTTCGCGAGCTATGTCGGCTGGCTCGTCCCGTTCGGGAAGCCCGTCGTCCTGGTCCTCCCAGATCCTGCCGAGGAGGCGGCGGTCGAGGCCGTGACGCAGCTCCTCCGGATCGGCTACGACTGGGTGTCCGGCTGGCTCGGCGGCGGCGGCGTCGATGCGTGGCGAGCAGCCGGCCGCGAGCTTGCGAGATACGACGTGACGGCGCTGGGAGACGCGGCCTCGGCCGATGACGCCACGATCCTCGACGTTCGCCAGCCCAACGAATGGCGGGACGAGGGCGTGATCCCGGGATCGCGCCAGATCTTCGTCGCCGACCTGCCGGCACGCATGGCCGAGCTGCCACGGGACCGGCCGGTCACCGTCATCTGCCGGTCGGGCTATCGCGCGTCGATCGCGGCGAGCCTCCTCGATGGTGCCGGGTTCGACGTCCGCCTCATTGCCCGGAGCGGCGCTCCCAAGTGGCCGGGCCAGCTCGTTGCGCCCGAGCCGGAGTCGACGCCCGCCTGATCCGACCGCGGACTTCCTCGTGGTGTGGCGCGGAACGGCCTAGGCGACGGGACCGGCCGCGGCACCCCAGCGCCGCACTTCCGCCTCGATATCGAGCGGCATGACTGCGCCCTTGTGCTCGTACTCGGCCCAGAAATCACGCGGGACGCGCCACATGATCTCGAACTCGTTGCCGTCCGGGTCCGCCCCATAGAGCGACTTCGAGACCCCGTGGTCGCTCGCGCCGGAGAGCGCGCCCGCGCCCTGGAGCTCGCGGGCCGCCGTCGCGAGGTCCTCGATCGTCGGAACTTCCCACGCCAGGTGGTACAGCCCCGTCGAGCCGCGCGGCGCGCGCGGCGCATTGGCGCCTACCTCGAACAGCCCGAGGTCGTGGTGGTTCTCGCTCCCGGCCGCGCGCATGAAGAACGCCTTGCCACCGAACTCCTCGGACACGACCTCGAACCCGAAGACGCGGTGATAGAAGTCGGCCGCGACCGAGGCGTCGCGGACGTACAGGACGGCATGGTTGAGGCGAGCAACGGGGATCATCGGCGAGGCTCCATGCGCGAGGGCTTGTCCGGGCGAGCATGCCACGAACCCGGCGGAGGGCATCCGAACCTCACGGCGAGCTTTCGATAGACTTCCGCTGCCTATGAAGATCGGAGTTGCCAGGGAGACCGCGTCCGGTGAGCGGCGCGTGGCCCTGGTGCCCGAGGCGCTCGGCAAGCTCCAGGCGGCCGGCGTCGAGGTGCTCGTCGAGCGTGGCGCCGGGCTCGGCGCGAACATCCCGGACTCGGCGTTCACGGATGCGGGCGCGACCGTCGTCTCGACCGAAGACCTCTACGCCCGGTCGGACCTCGTCGCCCGGGTCCAGAAGCCCAGCGCCGCCGAGGCGAAGCGGCTCAAGTCCGGCCAGGCGGTCGTAGGGCTGCTCCAGCCGCTGCTCGATCCGTCGCTCATGGCCGACCTCGCGAAGGCGGGCGTGACCGCGATCTCGCTCGATGCCATCCCGCGGACCCTGTCACGCGCCCAGACGATGGACGCCCTGTCTTCGCAGGCGAACGTCGGCGGCTACAAGGCGGTCCTGATGGCGGCGAACGCCTTCGGGCGGTACTTCCCGCTGCTCACGACCGCGGCTGGAACGGCCAAACCGGCGAACGTCCTGATCCTCGGGATCGGGGTGGCGGGCCTCCAGGCGATCGGGACCGCGCGCCGCCTCGGCGCGGTCGTGAAGGCCTACGACGTCCGGCCGGAGACCCGCGAGCAGGCGGAGTCACTGGGTGCGCAGTTCGTGACCCTGAAGACCCAGATCGATGCGACCGGCGCCGGCGGCTACGCCCGCGAGCTCACCGCCGAGGAGCGAGCGGCCCAGCAGGCCGAGCTCAACGACGTCATCGGCGGGATGGACGTCGTCATCACGACTGCCCAGGTGCCGGGCCGCAAGCCGCCGGTCCTCGTGACCGCGGCGGCGGTCGAGAAGATGAAGCCCGGCTCGGTGATCGTGGACATGGCCGCGTCCGCACTCGGCGGCAACTGCGAGCTCTCCAAGGCGGGCGAGACGACTGTCACCGACAATCTGGTGACGATCCTCGCGCCGGAGAACCTGCCGGCCACGATGCCGGTCGGGTCGTCGCAGTTCTACGCCCGCAATCTCTCGGCGCTGCTCCTCCAGCTCGTGAAGGAGGGTGCCCTGGACCTCGACCCGACCGACGAGATCGCCGGTCCCGTGACGATCACCCACGGTGGCGAGATTCGCTCCGAGGCGGTGAAGAAGCTGCTCAACCCGGCGCCCGCCGTGACGTCCGGAGGTGCCGCGTGAGCACCGAGCTCCTGGCCGCGCTGACGGTCTTCGTGCTCGCGATCCTGTGCGGCTTCGCGGTGATCTCGAAGGTTCCCGCGACCCTCCACACGCCGCTGATGTCGGGCGCGAACTCGATCCACGGGATCGTGCTCGTGGGCTCGATGCTTATCGCCGCCAGCGCGAGCGAGCCATTGAGCCAGTTGCTCAGCTTCGTGGCCGTCGCCTTCGCGACGATGAACGTCGTCGGCGGCTACGTCGTCACCGATCGGATGCTCCAGATGTTCCGGCGCAAGGCGCCGGCGCCCAAGACCGAGAAGCCCTAGCCGATGGACACCCTCGAGACCCTCGTCCGGTTGGCCTGGCTGGTCGGAGCCGCAGGCTTCGTCCTCGGGCTCATGCGGATGAACTCGCCGGCGACGGCGCGGGCCGGCAACTGGCTGTCCGCGGGCGGCATGGCGATCGCGATCGGCGGCACCGTGATCCTGCTCGCCGCCAATGGCACCGTCGGTGGCATCGGCTGGCTGATCATCGCGGCCGGGGTCCTGCTCGGTGGCGGCCTCGGGCTCTACACGGCACGGACCGTGAAGATGACCGCGATGCCGCAGCTGGTGTCGCTGTTCAATGCGGTCGGCGGCGGCGCGGCGGCCCTCATCGCGATCGATGACTACCTCCGGTTGGCGGCGCCGGGGTTCACGTTCAACCCGCTGGGGACCGTCGGCATCCCGCTCGAGATCGCCATCCCGACCGTCCTGGACGTCGTCATCGGCTCGATCACCTTCTCCGGCTCGCTCATCGCGTCGGGCAAGCTCATGGGCCTCATCTCGGGCAAGCCGATCAGGGTGCCCGGCGGCCAGATCACGACGCTCGCCCTGGCGGTCATCACGGCCGTGGCGGCGATCTACCTCTGGGCCGGCAACGTCAGCGTCCCGATCCTGTTCGTGATCATCGCGGCGTCGCTGATCTTCGGCGTCACGATGGTCCTGCCGATCGGCGGGGCGGACATGCCGGTCGTGATCTCGCTCCTGAACAGCTTCACCGGCACGGCCGTGGCGATGGCCGGCTTCGTCATCGACAACCCGGTCCTGATCATTGCCGGCGCGCTCGTCGGCGCCTCGGGCGCGATCCTCACGAAGCTCATGGCCGATGCCATGAACCGGTCCGTGATCAACATCATCGCGGGCGGGTTCGGAGGCGGCGAAGGCACGACCGGCGCCGCGGCAGGTCCCGGCGGGAGCGTCCGCGAGATCAGCGCCGACGACGCCGCGATCCAGCTCGCCTACGCCGCTCATGTCATCGTCGTCCCGGGCTACGGCCTCGCGGTCGCCCAGGCGCAGCACGCGGTCCGGGAATTAGCCGAGCTGCTGGAGTCCCGCGGCGTCGACGTGAAATACGCTATCCACCCGGTCGCCGGCCGGATGCCGGGCCACATGAACGTCCTGCTCGCCGAGGCGAACGTCCCGTATCCCCAGCTCAGGGAGATGGAGGAGATCAACCCCGAGTTCGAGCGGGCCGACGTGGCCCTCGTCGTCGGGGCGAACGACGTCACCAATCCGGCGGCGCGCCGGGCCGGGACGCCGGTCTCCGGGATGCCGATCCTCGACGTCGACCACGCGAAGTCGATCATCGTCATCAAGCGCTCGATGGGCCGCGGTTACGCCGGCATCGACAACGAGCTCTACGCCAACCCCAAGACCGGGATGCTCTTCGCCGACGCGAAGGACGGCCTCGCCTCGCTCACGGCGGCGGTCAAGGCCCTCTAAGCGCCACGGCAACGGGGAGGACGCGATGGCAGGACGTCGTCCGATGACCACATCTCGAGTGCGCCTGGTCGCGCTGCTTGCCGTCGCGTTGATCGCTGCCGGCTGCTCCGAGACGCCGGCGCCGGTCGTCCTGCCGACCGCGACGCCGGGCCCCGCCTCGTCCGTGATTCCGCGCGAATCCGGCGCGTCACCGACCGTGGCGGCCTCAACGGAGGGGGTTCCGACGGAGGCGGCCTCGTCGGCCGGTCCCGGCGCCTCGCTGACCCCGGACGTCACCTCGTTGACCATCACTCACACGGCCAACTGCGCCGGCGACAACGGCACCGGAACGATCGGCCAGATCCAGATCAGCTGGACCGCCGAGGGGACGACCGGCGTGCGAGTTTCGATCGATCCGCCCTCGCCGGCCGAGGCGTATGCGAACGGCTTCGCCGACTATCCGGCCATCGGATCGGCGGATGTCCCGTTCGCCTGCAGCCCGCCGAACCACGACGCCAATGGCGACTACCACCTGTATGTCGTGACCACGATCCACGCCTCGGGCTACGCCGCGTACCGGTTCGCGAAGGTCTACCAGGCGCCGTAATCGCTCATGCTCGAGGCCCGACAGGCGCGTGCCTCAGGGAGCCCGCGTCAGGGGGCCCGCGTGCAGGCCGCCGCCGATGCGGTCGCCTGGGCATCGGCATCCTGGATGGTCGTCCGCGCGGCGATCAGCGCCTCGATCGCCGCCTGGGGATCCGAGGTCGACCCAGACCCGATGTCCGTGAACACGACTGCGGACGCCGCGATGGCATCGACCGCCTGGCCGTACGTAGCCTGCGCAGCCGCATAGCACGCCTCGGCGGGGTGAGCGGCGAGCCACTGCCGCTCGCCGTTGACCCAGATCGTCATCGTGCTGGCCACGACCGCGAGCGATCGAGCGCCCGACGGCAGCGGCGATGCCGCTGACGCTTTCGAGAGGTCGTTGACGAACTCGCCCTGTTGGCTCAGTCCAGCGCGGATGCGATCGGTGAGAGCCGCGAGCCCAGGGTCGGTGCCGGCGCTACCCGACGAACCCGGGGCGAGGGATCCGCCGGGTGACGGCGTGGACGAGCACCCGCCTGCCCCTGCGGCGACCACCAGTGCCAGACTCAGGACCGCCACGGCAGATGCGAAGGGGCCTGGCGGTCGGCGATTCAAGGCCGCGGACATCGACACACCGGCGATTCGGCCTCTACGCGCCCTGCGTTCAGGATTGGATCATCGTGACCGATGAGGTCGACGGTCACGTTCGCCACGTCGAGCGCCTCCGATAGCACGATTTCCGATGCATTGACCCGAAGTTTCAGATTCGCTGGGAGATCCACCCCGGGTGTGCGATTCTAGATCGGCCCAGAAAGGACTCCCATGTTCGCCGCCCGAGCAAAGCTCCCGGCCTTGAGCTCGATCGTGATCGCCGGCTTGCTGGCCGGTTGCACCGCGCCCAGCGCCACGACGCCCCCGAGCGCGACGGCAGGCTCATCAGCGAGCCAGGCGGCAGAGCCTCCAAGCCCGTCGCCTCTCCCCACGGCGACACCCACGCCAACCCCAGCCCCGACCGCGACGCCGGTCGCGGCCATTCCCGTCTGCAACGCAACGCGCCTTGCGGCTCGGATCACGGCGTGGGACGCAGGCGCCGGTCAGCGCGTGGCCCACGTCGAGGTCACGAACACCGCGAGCGCGACGTGCCGGATCCGGGCGCTCGACCAACCCCAGCTCGTCGATGGTCCAGGTGCGGTCCTGATCAATGGCGCGGTCCCAGCAGCGTCGTCGTTCCGGACGTTGACGCCGGGGGCCGTGCTCAAGACCCTCGTCGAGGACTCGAACTACTGCGGACCGGCGCCCGTGGCCCCGGTTAGCGTCGCCTTCGTGTACCCGGGCGGCGCCGGCCGGTTCGTCGCGACGCCTCTGTCCCCAACGGACACCAGCGGCGTCCCACCCTGCTTCGGTGCCCCCGGGTCCGCTGGCTCGATCACGATGCAGCCATGGGCGGCCTGACCGGCACTGCTGGAGGAGCTGGCTGAGCGGCGCCCGGATCTAGGCCCGCGAAGCCCCCGTCGCTGCGTCTCATGTGCCTGACCCGGACGGCAGGGGAGCCCGTCACGAGGGCCCGCCATCACGAAGTCGATCACCTCGCCCACGGCGGCCAGGTGATCTGACCATCGATGCAGCTGACGTAGGCCGTCGGGTCCGGGCTGACCCCGGCGAGGCGCGGGTCACCTGCCACCGGCGAATAGCCGCGCACGACCCGAACGGTCGAGACGCTGAAGGCGGCGCCTGGCCGTCGCAGCCCGCCGCTCCCGTGACGCATCCGGGCGGTGGTGATGGGCTGACGCTGGCCTGGCAACTCCCAAGGAGCGGGACGGCGCACACGAGCAGGAGGGCGGCTCGCCTGCTCATGACCTGAATCATCCTCACGTTCGCTCAGCGTTCGCGAATGTCACGTGGTCGGGTCGAGCGTCGGTGGCGCGCCGTTCGAGCAATCCAGTCCGCCTGTCGAAATCGATCCGCCGAAAACGTCCAGCTCCATCCGTTCGGCCGGGCTGTTCAGTCGCGTTGCGAACGATCGACGGCTCCACGCCGGAAGCATCACCTCACACCAGAACCCCTCCTCCTGGTCGACGCTGGTCCTTTCGCATACCCGGACAGAGAGCCCGCCGGCGCGAGACTCTTCGCGCTGTTCGGGGGAACGGCCGACTCGTTCCAATACTGGTATCACGCGGGCTCGGGACGGATTCGACGATCGTAGATTGAACGAGTACGCCCGCACTTCCCTCAGGAGAGTTGAGCGCCTCTCCAGGCGCCGCAGGAGATGGACGGGTGACGGATCGCGACCTCGTGCAGCTCGCGCAGCAGGGTGATCGGGATGCCTTCGGCATCCTCGCGCACTCGACGGCGGACTGGCTCTTCGCAGTCGCGCACCGGATCCTCCGGGACTTCGGCCGGGCCGAGGACGCCGTGCAGCAGACGCTCGTGATCGCCTGGCGCGAGCTGCCGACGCTCCGCGATCCGGACCGGTACGAGGCTTGGATGCGCCGTCTCCTGGTCCGGGTCTGCTACGTCGAGTCGGACCGGGCACGACGCTGGGACGCCAACGTTCGAGCCCTGCCGGTCGACACGCCGGTCGTGGACGATGAACAGGTCTCGGTCGCTGATCGCGACCAGCTCGAGCGCGGGTTCCGGCGCCTGCCGGCCGACCAGCGCGCGCTCCTTGTCCTGCACCACTACGTCGGGCTCGAGCCCGCTGAGATCGCCGAGACCCTCGGCATCCCGTCGGGAACGGCCCGCTCGCGCCTGCATTACGCACATCGAGCGATGCGCGCGGCCCTCGAGGCCGACGAGCGTCGCGCCGCCAGCGGAGGACGTCGAGCATGACCACTCGTCGTGACATCGAAACCCTCCTTGATCGCTGGCTCGCCGAGGGCCCGACCCGGATCGCCGACCGCGTCGTGTTCGGCGCCCTTGAAACCGTCGATCACACAGAGCAGCTGCGCAGGCCGCGCTGGCTGCTGAGGGACACTCCGATGAATCAGTCTCGAAGGCTCGCGGTCGCGGCGGCCGTAGCCGTCGTGATCGGTGGCGGGGCGATCGTCGCGCTCGCCGTGCGCTCAGCTCCGACCGTTGGCGGTCCCGCGATTCCGACGGCCGGGCCAAGCGCCGTCGCGCTCTACCTCCCGCCGATGACGAAGGGCGTCGTCTACAAGACGCCGCCGTTCACGCCCTTGTTCACCATCACCGGAGCCGACGGGTGGTTCCTGATCGGCGCCGCGACGCCGGGCACCGTGTGGTTCGCCAAGGGTCCGAACGAACCGTCCGGACCCGACGACTTCAGCGTTGCCCTGATCCGACCGACCCAGGTCCTGCCCGTTGGTGCCGGCGACGCGCAGGCGCTGCCGACCGACCTCGTCGCGTGGCTGCAGAGCCGGTCCGACCTCGTCCTGAAGGCGCCGACGACCGCGACGGTCGGGGGCATGCCGGCACGGATCGTGGAAGGCACCGTCGTCCCGACTGCCAAGGTCAACTCCGGCGGGAACATCGACATGCTGTGCACGGTGGGTCCATGCGGCTTCGAGTTCGGCAACGAGCTCGCGGTCACGCCCGGCCGCCACTTCGAGATCATGGTTGTCGACGTCCGCGGCCAGACGCTGGTCATCCGCATCGACTCACCCGAAGCGACGTGGACGTCGGGCCACCATGAGCTCGACGACTTCCTCTCGACGATCACCTTCCCGGCGTAGCTGCCGGCCGGCCAGCGCGCGATCTTCGTCCTGCACCACTACGTCGGGCTCAAGCCCGCCGAGATCGCCGAGACCCTCGGCATCCCGTCGGAAACGGCCCGCTCGCGCCTGCATTACGCACATCGAGCGATGCGCGCGGCCCTCGAGGCCGACGAGCGTCGCGCCCGCCATCCATGTCATCACGCACCCGGAAAGGAGAGACCATGCAACCCAAGTCCATCGCATCCGCTCGGGCCGTGGCACTCGCGGTCGTCGTGTCAATGAGCGTGCCCCTGCTCGACGGGAATCTGGCTCTGGCGGCGGATCCTCCGCCTGCTGGAACCGTGATCGCGACCATCGCCACGCCGGCGTCCAACGGCCAGCTCGCGTTTGGAGCGGGAGCCCTCTGGCTCGTCAGCGATGCCGACACGCTGCGGCGGATCGACCCAGGCTCGGACAGCGTCGTTGCCACGATTCCACTCGGTTGCTGCTTCTTCCATGAAGTCGCCTATGGCAACGGCGGCGTCTGGGTATCGAACTTCGTTGACAACACCGTCGAACGCATCGACCCGGCAACAAATGCCGTCGTCGCGGTCATCCAGACCACGGGGCGGGCGCCCGAGGGGATCGCCGTCACGCCGGATGCGGTCTGGGTGGCAGATCACCATGGCAATCCGACGGGCGCAGTCGATCGGATCGATCCTGCGACGAACGCGGTGGTCGCTTCGATCCCGGTTGGCGCCAGTCAGTTCTGTTGCGGCCCCCAGGCGATCCTCGCAGCCGCGGGCGCCATATGGGTCGGGGTTCCCAACCTGTTCGGCGTGGTCCGGATCGATCCGGAAGCGAATCAGGTTGTCGCGACGATCGGCACCGGGACCGCCTCGGCGCACGCGCTCGACCAGTCCTCCTGCGGCGGGCTTGCCTCTGCCGCCGGCTCGGTCTGGTCGGCGGATGGCGGGTGCAACCCGGCCCATGTGTGGCGCATCAATCCTGCGACCAACGCTATCGAGAGCTTCGTATCGCCAGGGTCGACCCCGGCGTTCGTGGCGGCCGGTTTCGGCAGCGTCTGGGTGACGGTTCGAAACGGCCTCGCTCGCCTCGATCCGGCAAGTGGAGCCATCGTGGGCTGGCTGTCGCTCGCGCAGAACACGCCATTCGACGTCACCATCGGTGGCGGCTCTGTCTGGCTCGCAACGCCAAGCGGCGTCCTGAGGATCCAGCCAGCTTGACATCAACGACGTAGTGCCCCCCGCGGGCGTCCTACGGCGCCCGCGGGGCCTATTGTTGGCGCTCGTTCAACTGGCGACGCATGCCGAGCATCCCGAGCGCGCAGCGTCGGCTCCACTCATCCAAAAGGCCCTCCGCGGTTCGGGAGGGCCTCCTTGGGTCAAACTCCAGCGTCTAATTACGCGATGCTGGGCACTCCCGAGACCTGGGCCGCGCGCGTGCTGGAGGGCCGGTCCCTGCGGACGTGCGTGACCTCGGCGGCGGCACCATGGCTTCGCTCAGCATGACGTCACGCGGCGGACGTCAGGTCCACGACCGTGGCGGCGAGCGCGTCCACGAGGTCCGCCGGCGCCAGATGGAGGTTCGTGCCGCGAATGCCGCCGCCGATCGAGACGATGGGCTGGGACATCGCGGCTGCGTCGACGATGACGGGCCAGGCGCGGGTCGAGCCGAACGGGGTGATCGTGTAGCGGACGTAGCCGGTGACGTCGCGAGCTTCGTCGGCATCGGGCAGGGTCATCCGCTTGATCCCGAGGTGGGCCCGCAGCTTGGGCCAGTCGAAGCGCCGACCGGCGGGCACGAGGATGAAGAAGTAATCGTCCGCGGCACGGCGTACGACGATCGTCCGAAGGAGGGCATCGAGCGGGATGCCCTGGAGCGAGGCGCTCTGCTCCGCGCTCTCCGGCAGCTTGGTCCGGACGACCTTGTACGCGATCCCGGCGGCCTGGATTGCCTCGATCGCGGATGTCGAAGGGCTGCCGTCCGAAACCGTAACCGGCCCCGATCCGGGCTCCGCGTCCGTCACGCGGGAGCGGCCATCGCGCGCTGCAGGCGCAACGGTTGGAGCGTGCCGTCCATTGGCTGGGTCGCGATCCGCTTGCCGTGCCACAGGATCCGGCGCAGGAATGGGCTGTTCACGAGGAACGCCATCCCCAGGGCACCGCGTTCTTCCATCCGAGCTCCCTCCCGCGCCGCCGTCGCGGCGACCCCCTTCGTGGCGTGAGATCGTGCCACATCGAGCGGGCCCGGTCGGTCGTCCTACTCGGTCAGCGGCAGGTCCTCGCCTCGGATCGAGGTGTCCCCGACGGACGCTGGAACGGCGTGCATCCGCCGAACGGGCGAGAACCAGACGAACAGCACCGCGGTCGCGCCGCCGAGGACGCCCAGGGCCATCGCGCCGCGCAGGCCCAGGAATTCCGCCGCGATCCCGCCGCCGATCGCCCCGGCGAGCGCCGTGAGGGTGGTCACGAACTCGACCGTCGCATTGACCCGGCCGAGGATCCGGCCGTCGACGATCGTCTGGGTCAGCGAGGTCTCGAGGATGCCGTAGACCGTGCCCCCCGAGTCGCCGACGAGCTGTTGGGCGATGAAGAGCGCGGCGGCCACGAAGACCGCGCCGGCAGGCGCGAGCGGGATCAGGGCGTTGCCAAGAGCCATCGCCAGGAGCCCGACGACCATGGCCGTGCCCAGGCCGATCCGGCGGGCGACACGCCCGGCGATCGCGGCGCCGATGAAGGATCCTGCGCCGCCGATCGCGGCGATGATCCCGATCGCGGCCGGCCCGAGGCCGATCTCCTGCGTCGCGAACAGGAGGTACACGGTTCCGTAGACACCCCAGAGGATGTGGTTCGCCGCGTGGGCGAACATCAGTGCCCGCAGCACCGGCGAGCCGCGGACGACGCGAATGCCCTCGCGAATCTCGTGGACCACGGGGTCTCGATCGGCGACCGCGGGGCGCGGCGGCTCCGGGCGGCGAATCGTCAGGAGCAGCACCGCCGACGCGACGAACGAGATCGCGTCGACGGCGATCGCGATGGGCGCCGACAGCACCTGCACCAGGAACCCGCCGATGCCGAAGCCGGCGAACTCCGCCGCCGAGGCACTCGCGGAAAGGGCGCTGTTGGCGGCGATCAGCCGATCGGTCGGGACGATGGTCGGGAGGTAAGCCGTCCCGGCGGTGCTGAAGAACACCGACATCGTGGCCGCGAAGAAGGCGACGACGAGGAGCTGTGGCAGGCCGAGGACCCCGAGAACGGCCGCCACGGGAATCGAGCCGAGCAGGACCGCTCGTCCAAGATCGGCCCCGATCATGATCGGCCGCCGCCGCAGCCGATCGACCCACGCGCCGGCCACGAGCCCGACGACGAGGTAGCCGAGGAGCTCGAGGCTTCGCAGCGCCGAGATCTCGAGCGGCCCGGCCTTCAGGACGTAGATCGCCGCCAGCGGCAGGGCGGTCCGGGTGACGAACGAGCCGACGTACGAGATCGTGCCGGCCGACCACAGCCGGACGAACGCGGCGTTTCGCCAGAGCGACTCCGGGCGCGGGGCCTCGGCGGTCGAGGGCTCGGCGCTCACCCGGCGTTTGGCGCCTGGAGCTCGATCCGGATGCGCTTGTTGATCCGGCCCTTCGATTCGTAGCCGGTGACCTTGATCGCGCCGACCTCGCGGGTGTTGGCGACGTGCGTGCCGCCGTCGGCCTGGAGGTCGAGCCCGACGATCTCGATCGTCCGGACCTCGGGGATTCCCGGCGGCAGGAGGTTGATCTTGGTCCGGATGAGATCCGGGATCGCGAAGGCCTTATCCCGCGGCAGGACATCGACCTTGACCTCGCGGCCGCGGCGCAGCTCGTCGTTGACCTTGGCCTCGATCTCGTCGACGAGATCGCCGCTCATGTGCTCGAACTCAAAATCCATCCGGCCCGCTCCGGGCTCCATGTTGCCGCCGGTGACCTGGGCGCCGTAGTCACGCCAGACGACGCCGCACAGCGCGTGGAGCGCCGTATGGGTCCGCATGAGGGCGTAGCGGCGGGCCCACTCGAGGTCGACCGTCAGCAGATCGCCCGGCTTCGGAGGATCCGTGGCCGCGCCATCGTCACCCGCCGCGAGCTCATGGACGATCTCGCCGTCCTGCTTCCGGGCGCTCGCCACGGCCCAGGTTTGGCCGTCCGCCGCGCGCAGGAGGGTGCCGCGATCGGCCGGCTGGCCACCGCCGCCGGGATAGAAGACGGTCCGGTCGAGCACGACGAGCGTCGGTCCGCTCTCCGCCTCCTGGATGGCCACGACCCGGCCCTCGACCGATCGGGCATAGGCGTCGGTGTACGCGAGCTGCAGGTGCATCCGCCGGAGGATACCGGGCCGCAGCGCGGCGCTTCGGTGATCGGGCGCACCGGAATAAGCGGGACGTAAGTCTCTGCCGGTACGTTGGTCCCATCCAATCGCGGGGCGCCGCCGGGTGGTCGGGAGCCCTTGAGTGCGGTGCGGTGGGGCGGTCGTCGCCAAAGGTCCTGGTCGGACCCATGACCTTTGGAGCATCGACGCCGCGGTGGGGCGTACGTACGGTGCATCGGCCGTTCCGGTCTTCGACCGGGTCTGCTCTGAGGAGAGTTGGAGCCCATATGACTGACCGCATTCGACGCGCGTGGGGCATTGCCCTCGCGGTCGCCCCGTTCGTTGCCGTCGCACTTGTCGAGGCCGCGATGCGGCGCTGGTAAGACAGCGCACCACCACATTCGGACCTGACGGTCCCTTCCTCCCGTCAGGCCCAGCTGCTCGAACAGGACCCGGACCCTCCTCCGGGTCTTGTTCTATGTCCGAGTCGCGGCGGATCCGGCCAGGCGGGGCGTGCCGGACGTGCCAGTCGGCGCGGCAACGAGGTCGAGGCGGACCGCGACCATGGCTGCCTCGACGCGACCCGACACCCCGAGCTTGGCCAGGATGTTCCCGACGTGGACGCCCACGGTCTTCTGGCTGATGAAGAGGCGCTCACCGATCTCGCGGTTCGTCCGGCCCTCGACGATGAGAGCGAGCACCTCCCGCTCCCGACCGGATAGCCCGAACGCAGGCTCGGGTCGCGGCGCAGGCCCGTCGGCAAATGCCGCCGCGATCGGCGCCGAGACAACCGGGCTGCCGGCCGACGTCCGTGCCCCGCCGCCGCCCACGCCCGGGCCGGCGGCACCTCCCGCGCCGGTGGCACCTCCCGCGCCGGGTGCTCCGTTGAGGTGGCCGTCGTGCGCCGCCACCTCGGCCCGTGCGGCGAGGACCTCCGCGGACTCGGGGGGCAGGGTGATCAGGGCCCGCCGCGAAAGGCTCTCGAGCGCTCGCAGGAGTGGCCGCGCCTCCAGCTCCCGCGCGATTCGCGTCGCCTGGAGGAGTGGCCCGCGCGCGGCGGCGCGCCCGACCCGGGCATCGCGACCCGGCAGCGCCGACTCAGCCTGCCGCCAGCGTGCCTTCGCCACCTGGTACGGCTCGCGCGCACGCTCCCACGCCTGGGCGGCCGCGTCCCAGAGCACCGGATCATCCCGGGCGTCGAGCCGGGCCACGTAGGCGCGAGCCGTCGCGAAGTGGGCGTCGGCCTCGAGCCGGCCCGGCTGCCCGGCAGGGATGCCGCTTCGACGGAGCACGGTCTCCGTCTCGGCGAGGACCCGCCGCGCCCGCTGGCGCGCGCCGCTCACCTCCGGCAGGGCTCGCCGCTCGCGGGCGTCGTCGGCGACGGCGGCCTGGACCTCGAGATACGTCGAGGCCATGCGGGCGGTGAGCGCCCAGTCCTCGGCCCGTCCGACCAGGGCCCAACCGCGCTCGGCAGCCCGGCGAGCGTCCGCCACGTCGCCCCGCCAGAGCGCGAAGGACGCGGCCGCGCGCGTCACCGGAACCTCGAGCTGCGGGTCGGGCGCGTGATCGATCTGGAGGGGCCGCCAGCCGAGCAGGCTTGCCGCCCGCTCGTCGACGCTCGTCTCGACCTCGAGCATCGCCGCGGTCACCGAGGCATCGGCGAAGGCGACCGGGTCGGGACTCCACTCGAGGGCCGTGTGGATCGTCTCGCGGGCCTCGGACCAGCGCCCGGCGTTGAACAGCGCCTCGGCGATGTTGCCGCGGAGGGGATTGCCGTAGGCGACCTCCAGCCCGTCCCGCCGAGCCTGCTCGATGGCCTCTTCGGTGAGCTCGATCGCCTCGTCCCGCCGGCCGAGGAGGGCCAGCGACGTCGTGAGGTTGAGCGTCGCCCGGAACGCGACGTCCGGATCACCGAGCTCGCGCGCCAGCTCCAAGGCCCGCCGCAGCAGGGCGAGGCCCTCGGCGCCGTTGGCGCTCCACGCTTCGGCCACGCCGATGGTGCAGAGGGCGTGCGCCTCGATCGACCGCGCCCCGACGGACCGCGCGACGGCCACCGCGTCACGCCCGACCTGGGCGGCCTCCTGGAAGTGGCCGAGCAGCATCAGTGTCTGGGCCAACGATCCGAGGATCCGGGCCCGCTCGATCGTGGCCGCCCGGGGGACGATCGATGCCGCGCGACGGTGCTCGGCGAGCGCCCGATCGTGGTCACCGAGAGTCCGGGCGGCGCGGCCCAGCGTCTCGTGGAGGCCGGCCGTGAGGGTCGCGTCCTCGCGCTCGCCGAAGCGGCCGATCGCGCTCTCGAGATAGGCCATCGCGCGATCCGGGCGGCCGGCCGCGAGCGCCACCTCGGCGGTCTCGTAGAGGAACCGCCCCGCCGACGCCCGCTCCCCCGCCGACCCTGGCCCGAGCTCCACGGCAAGCTCTCGCGCTGCAAGGGCGTCCGCGGCCGAATCAAGCCGCTCCGCCTCGGCCGCGACAACCAGGGCGCTCGCGCGGGCGCGCGCCGTTTCATGCGCCCCGAGCCAGTGGCTCAGCGCCGCGGCCGCGTCGCCTGCGCTCTCCATCGCCGACGCGAGGGCGAGCTGGTGGCGCCGTCGCTGGCCGGGGAGCAGGTCCGCCTCGATCGCCCGCGCGACCAGCTCGTGCCGGATCTCGACCCGGCCGTCCGGAGACTCCACGACGATGCCGCCATCGATCGCGGCCTCGAGGCCGGCGTGCACGTCGGCGTCCAGGACGCCATCGCCGCGGCGGGGCCGCGTGGTGGAGCGCGGCGGCACGCCGTCGACGAGGAGCTCGTAGGCGGCGGCGACGCTCGCGATCGCGGTCCGGTCGAGCGGCATCGCCGCGGTCGCGAGGAGCCGGAGGACCCGCCGCGTCTCGGCGTCACGTCGGGCGAGACGGGCGAGGACGAGCTCGTCCAATGAGGCACCGAGAGCTACGCCAGGCAGCTCTCGCCGGGCCGCGAGGATCTCCTCGGCGAGGAGCGGCACGCCGGCCGAGCGCTCGGCGACGAGGAGGAGCGCCGCCGCGGTTGGCCGCTCTCCCTCGATCGACGTCACGAGCTGCGCCAGCTCGCCGCGATCCAGCGGGCCGAGCTCCAGGCGATCCGGCGGATCGCTCGCCTGGGCGATCGACGCCAGCTCGGGCAGGAGCGGGTGGCCGCGCGCAAGGCGATCTGTGCCGTACGTCGCGATCAGGCAGAGGCGCGCGGGCCGCGCCACGCGGGCGAGGAACGCCGCGAGGCCGCGCGTTCCGGCGTCGGCGTGATGCAGGTCTTCCAGCACGAGCAGGACGGGTCGGCGCTCCCCGGCCCGCTCGAGCAACCCATGGATCGATTCGTTGAGCCATGCGGTTCGGCGCTCGGGGGCGATCGCGTCACGCCGCGAGGGCTGGGCCGGCGACGCGGTCGCGTCGAGCCGGGTCGCGAGGTCCGGGAGGAGGCGCGCCAGCGGCTCGGCGCCCGGCCCGACGACCCGGGCCAGCTCGGCGTCGTCGAAGGTCGAGAGCCACAGCGCCAGGCCATCCGCGAGCGGGGCGTAGGCCGCCATCGCATGCGGCGCGACCGCGCGACACCGGACGACCTGGAACGGCTCGCTGAGCCGTCCGACCCGGCGCACGGTCTCGTCCACGAGGCGCGTGACCCCGATCCCGCCGGTCCCGGCGAGGAGGACCCGCGGGCTTCGACCCTGGTTGGCGGCGTCAAGCGCCACGGCGAGCCGCGAAAGCTCCCGCTCACGGCCGACGAAGCGCTCGCTGACGGACCGTCCGGGCATGGCGGCATCGTGCCACACGCCGGACCTGCCGCGGCATCCGGATCGAACCCGGTCCGCCCGTCCGCGGAGCCAGGCGGCACCGCTACGCTGCGGCGGATGGCCAAGGACGCACCGGAGCAGCCGCCCCACCCCCGGAACACGCTCAACGAGCTGTCCGGCGAGGCGTGGCTGTACTTCACGAAGTCCGTCTGGACGACCGCGTACCCATCGGAGCTGGGCCACCGGCGGCGCAAGGCCCATGGCGCCAACAAGCCGCCGCGCCTGATGGCCCGGCTGATCGAGTACTTCACGAAGACGGGGGACCTCGTCCTGGATCCGTTCGCCGGGGTCGGCGGCACGCTGCTGGGCGCGGCGATCTCGCGGGGCCCCCGACGCGCGATCGGGATCGAGCTCGCGCCTCGTTGGGCCGAGGTCTACGACGCCGTGGTCCGCGACGCGACCGCGGAGCACGAGGACGCCGATGGCCTCCGGCTGGCCGATCTCGGGCCGCAGGATCCGGGTGGACCCAGGGGCTTCGATCCGTCGGGCTGCGAGCTTCGGGTTGGTGACGCGCTCGCACTCCTACCCACGATCGCGAGCGAATCGATCGACTTCGTCGTGACCGACCCGCCGTACAACGTCCAGCTGCCGATGACGATGGCCGGCGGCGTGCTCGCCGAGGCGCACGCGAACCGGCGGACCGATTACGCCATGGTCACCGACGACCCCGCCGACCTGGCCAACGCCCCGGACTACGCGACGTTCCTGGATCGGATGACCTCGGTCCTCGAGGAGGTCGCCCGCGTCCTCAAGCCGAAGCGTTACGCGGTCCTCATCGTCCGGGACGCCTACCAGGACGGACGCTACCTCTTCACCGCCGCCGATCTCGCGGCTCGCGCCGCGACGGTTGGGCTGGTTCCGAAAGGCGACCTGATCTGGTACCAGGCCGGATCACGGTTGCGGCCGTATGGCTATCCGACGGGCTTCGTGCCGAACATCGTTCACCAGCACCTGCTGGTGTTCCGTCGCGAGCCCCGGGGGCGCGCGGGTCAGAAAGGCGCCGGCAGCGCAGCGCCCCGAGTGCAACGGCGGGCGGTTTAGCGGATCCCGCGGGCGCTGAGGACCGCGGTGAGGAGATCGTCCTGTTCCACCGCGGTATCGACCCGGCGACCGAAGGTCAGGCGTTCGGCACCAACCGCACCCGCCGCGCCGAGCGTGGTCCGATGGACCCAGCCGCGCTCGCCGTTCGGGCACATGACCTGCAGGAAGGCGCCGCTGCTCTCCATCACCTCGACTTCGTCACCGGCGATCAGGTCTTCGAGCTGCCGGCCGAGGACCTCGTCCGGTCGGTCGAGCAGGGCGACGACCGCGTAGCGAACGATCCGGCGAGCCGTCGTCGAATCGCCACCGGCGGGAAATCGCAGGTTCGGTCGCTCGACGCGGGCGACGCGACTGGGATCGTCGCGACGCGCCGCGAGCAGCGACGGTCGGCGCCACCGTGGCATGAGGGCTTCGGGATCGACCGCCTGGGTCGGCGCCATCGAGGCAACCATCGGGTCCACGGGCACGACGTCGACGTTCGGGTCGCGCTCCTCGAGCGAGCTCGCCGGCGCCACCGGCATCCCGATCTTCATGGCCTTGACAGCCGCGTCGGCGTTGGAGCCGCTGCGGACGGGACGCCGCGTCAGGCGGAGCATCCCGACCAGGCCGGCGAGCATGATCGAGAGGCCGAGCACCGCCGCGGTCGGAAGTCCGACCGCGGTGGCGGTGACGAGCACACCGGCCATCACGAGCGCCATGAGGACGAGCCGCGCTGCGGCCCGAATGAGTCCGCGCATCCCTCTCCCCTTGGCCCGAAAACCGGGCCGATGAATTCAGGAGCCGAGGATGCTGGCCGATCGGCGGGGTCGCAATGGTACGGGGGTCCTGTCAGTTCCGAACGGCGCGCCGCGGGAGGGATGGGTTCGATGCGGTCCGGTCCCCCGGCCATCTCCGGCCGAATCGGCGTTCCGACCCTGTGATACGCCGTTTGCCGCATCCCCAATGGTCCTGTCGGCGGTTCCGGAGTACCCCGAACAGGTCACTTTCGCTCCGGGGCCGGTGGCCGGAGGATGCACGGCATGCAGGTCATCGCGTCCCAGCGGCCGGTTGCGGGCCGCCCGAGCCGTTTCTCGATCCTCGTCTCGTACGCGCTCGGTGCGGTCTTCATGGCCGGGGCGGCGTGGATCGTGTTCGCCGTCTTCGGACTCGGCTTCCTGGAGCGATTCGTGCCCAGCGGCCGGGCGACGACCTTCCAGCTCGTTGCAGGCGGCCTCGCCTGGACCTTCGCCCTGACCGCGCCGCCGGCCTTTGGCTTGGTCGGCATCTCGCGCCTGGTGGTCGCGACCGAGCGCGCCCGCGCGCGACGCCCGCATATCACCCCGGCCGTGCGCCTCGCGCGGGCGATCGGAGACGATCACATCGTCGCCACGAACCTCCGCATCCCCGATGGCAGCCGCGTCGTGCCGGAGCTCGTCGTCGGGCCCTTCGGCGCTGCCGTCGTCGAGGAGCTGCCACTCGCCGCATCGGTCATGTCACGCGGCGTCCGCAGCTGGGAGATTCGAAACGGCGACGGTCACGTCCGAACCATCGAGAACCCGCTGGAGCGGGCGACCCGCGACGCCGACCGCGTCCGCGCCTGGCTCGCAGGCGACGAGACCGATCACGTGGTCAAGGTCTACGCCGCCGTCGTGGGCACCGATCCGCGGGTCGAGCGGACGGGCGGCTGCGCGGTCGTGGAGCCGGACCAGGTGGCCGACTGGCTCACCTCGCTCGCCCCGCAGGCCTCGCTCGATGCCGGCCGCCGCGAGCGCATCGTCCGGATGATCCGCGCCGCGCTCTGAGGCTCCGCGCTCCGAGCGGGTCAAGCGAGTAGGGGCGCCTGGACTCGAACCAGGAACCAGCCGGGTATAAGCCGACCGCTCTAACCAATTGAGCTACGCCCCTGCGTTGCGGACGCCACCGTAGCACCGGGGCCGCAAGCCACAGATCGGGGCAGTCGCCTCTTACCTCGGTGGCTACCGACCGCTAGGTTCGAGGCTGACCGGATCCAGCCTTCGACCTGGGGGAGAGCCCGATGCGCACACCACTCACCTCCGCGGCGCGACCTCGGTCGCCGTCGCCGTCCTCATCCTCGGCGCCTGCCAGGGCGGGACCTCGCCCGGGTCGAGCCAGGCCGCCGGCGGAACCAGCAACGCGGCGGCCGGCTCGTTTCCGAACGCGTGCAACCTGCTGACGACCGACGAGATCAAGGCCGCCGTCGGCTGGGACGTCAAGCCTGGCGTCCTCCAGACCTCCGACGGTCAGACCGATTGCCATTGGGACAGCCAGACCAGCGACAGCGATACGGTGGGACTCACGGTCCAGACCTACGACGACACCCTCTGGCAGGCCGGCGCCGCGTCGAGCGACGCGAAGCCGATCTCCGGGATCGGCGAGGCCGCGTACAAGGACTGGCCGACCGCGGGCACGCTCAACGTCAAGGTCAAGGGCTACCAGGTGGTGGTCGGCCTCATTGCGTTCAGCACGGCCGCGGACAAGGTCGACAGCGACGTCCTGGCACTCGCAAACCTGGTCGTGCCCCGGCTGTGAGCTTCGACGGCTGCGAGCGTCGACCCTCAGACCAGGGTCTTCAGACCAGCAACGGCTTCAGGATCTGGACCACGATGACGAGGGCCAGGTAGGCGATCGGGATCGCCGCGAACAAGCCCAGCGCGGCGCTCCACGGCGTCCGAACCGAGCGCGTCCCGGAGCCGCGCGGCAACGGCACCAGGAGCCACGTGATCAGCGATCCGAACACGAGGACCAGCGCGATGTCGAGGCTGGCGGCTGCGAACCGCAGGTCGCCGCCCGGGAGCACGGCGCCACGACTCAGCGCGACGTCGTACGCGAGATAGGCGACGCCGAGGATCGTCGCGACGATCGAGGAGGACGCGACCGCCCTGACGATGGGCCGCGGCGCGTTGCGGAACTGGCGCCACCGGATCTCCCACCACGATCGCGGCCGAGGCGCCGGCCGCACCGGCCGCGGGGCGTCATGCCCGGCGTCGACCATGCGGCTCAGGACCGGCCGAGCATCGCCAGCGAGCGGCGCGGCGGGATCGTCTCGGGGCTGTGGCTCGCGAGGAGCCGGACGCCGTCGAGATAGCGGTCGAGCTCGTCCTGGCTCGTCCAGAAGCCGGGGCTGATCCGGAGGGCGTCGACCGGCGGCAGCGTGCGAGCGATCGCGAACGTCCGGGCTGCGAGCTCATCGAGTGCGGCCTCGGCCGGCCAGCCGGCGATCCGGAACGACACGAGATTCGCCATCCGGTCGCGCGGCGTCAGCAGCGTCACGCCATCGATCTCCGCGAGCCGGTCGGCGGCGTAGTGGGCCATCTCGGCGCCGTGGCGATGGACGTAGTCGAGCCCGACGAACATCGTGAGCCAGCCGATCGCCCGGGCCATCCCGACCACGGACGGTCGATGGAAGGGCGACGCCTGGAACCGCCGGGCGTCGGCGAACCACGTCACGCCGCCGTTCGAGTCGGACGACTCGATCGCGAAGTGGCCGCCGTAGGCCGGGAGGGCCTTCGGGACGTACTCGCGAGCGACCCAGAGCGCGCCCATCCCTTCGGGCCCGAGGAGCCACTTCTGGGCCGGCACGGCATAGAGCTCGACGCCAAGCTCGGTCACCGAGACGGGGATGGCGCCCGCCGCCTGGGCCCCGTCGACGATGACGATGGCGCTGCGCTCGTGGGCCAATCGAGCGATGCGCTGGACCGGCAGGACCATGCCGGTCGTCCAGATGACGTGCGAGAACGAGACGAGTCGCGTTCCGGGCGCGATCAGCTGATCGAACGCGGCCACGACGACGTCGTCGCTTGCGGCCCCGTCGAACTCGGCATACCGGATTTCGACCCCGAGTCGATCGCGCAGCGCGTAGAGCGGCCCCAGCGCCCCGACATGCTCGTGGCTCGTGGTCACCGCGATATCGCCGCGCTGCCAGTCGACGGACCATGTCCCGGCATTCATCCCGTCGGTCGTCGCATGGGTCAAGGCGATCTGGTCGATGTCGGCGCCGAGGACGGCGGCGACGCCGGCGCGCGCCTCGTCGATCCGCTGGAGGAGCTCGAGGTAGTAGCCGAAGTCGGCCCGCCCGATGTCCCGCTCGTAGGTCTCGAGCTCGGCCATCGCCGCGGCGACCTCGGCCGGCATCGGCCCGACGCTGCCGGTGTTGAGCTGGATTCCGGCTCCCAGCGAGGGCAATGCTGCCCGCACGGCCGCGAGCTTGTCCGCGTCCGGCATGAAGGGCGAGACCACGTCCGTATGATACCGGCGAGGTCGGCTGCCTCCGGCGCGGCCCGGGGGGATTTCGGGAGGCAAACGAGCGGCAATGACGGGCTTTGCACGACCGGAGCTCATGGCCACGCCGGAATGGCTCGCCGACGAGCTCAACCGCGAATCCGTGCGCGTCCTGGACGTCCGCTGGCGCCCGGACGGGTCCTCGGCCCAGGTCTTCGAGGCCGGCCACGTGCCCGGTGCCGTCCACATCGACTGGCGGGCCGAGCTGACAGAGACGCCGACCGACGAGGAGGGTCCCGCGATCCACCTGGTCGGGCCGGAGAGGGCGGCGGTCGCCTTCGGGCGGGCCGGGATCTCCGATGGCTCGACCGTCGTGCTGTACGACGACACGCTGTCGCTCTATGCCGCCTGGACCTGGTGGGCCCTGCGGACCTACGGCGTCGAGTCGGCCCGGATCCTTGATGGCGGCTTCCCGGGCTGGCAGGCCTCGCGTCGTCCGGTGAGCACGGCCTCGCTCCCCCACCCGGACGCGACGTTCACGCCCCGCCCGAACCCCCGGATCCGGCTGTCCACGACCGACGTCCGGGCGACCCTCGGCTCACCGGACGTGCAGCTCATCGACGCCCGCGCCGCCGCGGAGTACAAGGGCTTCGAGGGCAATGCCCGCCGTCTCGGCCACATCCCCGGCGCGATCAACGTGCCGATCGGGGCGATGCACGAGCGTGGCTTCCAGGTCCTGCGCGACCCGGACACGCTCCGTTCGCTGCTGACCTCGGCCAACGTCGCACGCGGGCGGCGGCTCGTCTGCTACGACGGCTCCGGCGTCGGCGCGGCGAAGCTCGCCTTCGTCCTCGCCGCGCTGGGCCACGACGACGTCGCGGTCTATGACGGCGGCTGGTCCGAGTGGGGCGACCGGCTCGATCTCCCCGTGGAGCGGTAATCGGGGGTGGCGCCACTCCCGCGCCGGCTCGTCCTATGGGCGGCGATCGCAGTCGGCGTCGCGATCGTCGCGGCGCTCGCGTATGCCTGGACGAGCGAGCCACTCGAAGCCGGCAACATCGGCGCCGCGATGGGTCCGCCCGAATCCACGTCGACGCCGACCGAGGGCTCGGATGGCCAGCTGCCGGGCACGGTGATCTCGTTCGTGGCCTCGGGTCGCGTCGCGATGGGGGTCGAGGTCCGGAACGCCCTGCTCGTCCCGATCACGATCACCGGCCTGGCGCCGGACGCCTTCCCCTCGGACGCCCTGTTCCTCGATGCCCAGCCGTACCTGCTCCTCGACCCGAACCGCTTCGACGTCTCGGCCGACGCCCTCCGGCCCTTCCAGCCCGTGACGCTGGCCGGCGGCGAATCCGTGTTCATCGCCGTGGCCGGCCACTTCCCGGACTGCCAGACCGCGGTTGGGCACACGTCTCCTGGCTCGTCCGTGGGGTACGAGGACATCCCACTCTCCGTCGAGGTCCTGGGCGTGACACGGTCCGTGGAGGTCCGGCTCATGGAAACGGTGCAGCTGCAGGCGCCCGCGGTGCGGGTCTGCCCGGGGTAGCCGGGCGACTGCGCCGAGAACCGATCAGATCGCCGCGTCGGCGCCGGTCATGTCCTTGGCGCGCGGGTCGACATCGGTCGTGAGCTCGACCGCGCGCGAGACCCCGAGGTCCTCCTCGTCCGCCGGCTCGAGGATGTCGATCTTGGAGCTGTTCACGAGAATCGCGTCGGACTCGACGCGGGTCCAGACTCCGCCCTGGTCGTACTCGAGGATGCTCGACGTCATCGCGAGGATCGGCCGGCGATCCGTGTTCTTCAGCGGATCGATCGTCGGCGGGGCGTGCAGGTAGCCGAGCAGGACGTACGGCCCGACCCGCGCCCGAACCGGGTACTGGCGGGTCCAGAGGCGCCGCTCGACCCGACCCCGCGGACCGCTCGCGGCAACGACGCAGAGATCGTCGATCTGAACCGACGCCGAATCCGTCTCGACGACCCGGCCGTCGTCGAGCGCCCGGAACGCGGCGCCATCGACCTCGAACTCCACGGTCGACGCGAGGAAGTCCGACAGGCGGTCCGATTCAAGAGCGATCTCGCCGGTGACCGTGCAGTCGTCCGCATACGCCGTGAAGGGGATCTGCATGCGCCTCTCGCTGCGTTCCAGGGCCGGCTGCGCCGGCGGCGCAACCGTAGGGCGACGGACCTTGAATGTCACTGACAGGTTCGCAGGTTCAGGGCCGGCGTGGGGCACGAAAACACCACCAATGACGAGTCAGGTCGCCTTCCGTGCGGCCGCCGTGACGAGGTGCTCCGCCCCCTGCTGGAGACCCTCGTACAGCTGCTGGACGGTCTCGAGGGTGTCGGCCTCCGCGGCGGGCTTGTCGAGCCGGAGGTGGGCGATCCGGGGGAACCGGAGGGCGAAGCCCGACTTGTGGCGGTTCGAGCGAAGGATGACGTCGAACGCCACCTCGACGACGACCGTCGGCTCGACGAGCCGGTAGCGACCGTGCTGGCTGATCGTGTGGTCCTCGAACCAGCGCGTCATCGTCGCGATCTCGGCGTCGGTCAGGCCGCTGTAGGCCTTGCCGATCGTGACCAGCCGGTCGTTCTCCTCGTCGCGGACCGCGAACGTGTAGTCGGACAGGACGCCGTGGCGCTTGCCGTGGCCGACCTCGACCCCGACGACGACGCAGTCGATCGTCGCGAGGGCCTTCTTCATCTTCAGCCAGCCGTAGCCACGGCGGCCGGGCGAGTAGCGGCTCGTCGGATCCTTGACCATCAGGCCCTCGTTGCGCCGGGCCCGGGCCTCGGTGAACTTCGCCTCGAGGGCGTCGATCGAGTCGGCGGTGGTCAGGTGGGACAGCGCGAAGCCGCCGCCGTCGGCGGCGAGGGGCAGGCCAAGGTGCTCCAGGGCCAGGCGTCGCTCGGTCAGTGGGGCCTCGAGCATCGGCGCGACGACATCGCCCGGCGGCGTCGAGCCGTTGCCGGAATCGGTGGCGATCACGCCGTTTCCGGTGTCGGGGGTGCCGCCATCGGCGGGAGCGGCGCCGGGACTGGCGCCGCGATCCCGTCGCAACCCCAGGACATCGAAGGCGACGTAGATGACCGGGACCTCATCGAGGAGGGCCTTCGATGGATCCTTCCGCCCGAGCCGCGTCTGGAGCGCGATGAACGGCAGGACGACGCCGTCCCGGAAGGCCAGGATCTCGCCGTCGAGGATCCCGTCCCAGGGCAGGTCCCGGGCGGCCGCGACGACCTCCGGGAACTGGCCCGAGATGTCGTGCAGGTCGCGCGAGTAGAGGCGGACCTCGCTGCCGAGCCGGTGCAGCTGGCAGCGGATGCCGTCGTACTTGTCCTCCACCCAGACCTCGGGCCCGAGGCGGGTGAGGATCTCGGTCGCGTCCTCGGCAGGCGACGCCAGCATGAACTTGAGCGGATGGAAGAGCGCCAGCTCCGCGCTCGCGAGGAGGCCCGCCTGGGCGAGCGTCGCGGTCCGCCCGATGTCGCCGGTCAGCATCCCCGCGCGCTTCACCTGGTCGAGCTCGCGCTCGAACGCCTTGGCGATCGCCGCCTCGACCAGGCCCTCACGCAGCCCGATCCGGAGCTCGCCCGAGATCACGCGGATGACACCGCGCGCGGTCTTCGGGTCGCATCGCGCCAGGAGGTCCGCGAGGAGGACGGACTTCCGAGCCGGCCCCGATGCGCTCTCGATGGCCGCGAAGGTCGACGCGACCTCGACGAGCGATGGCGAGGCCTCGGGGTTCGGTGCGTGGCCGGCCTTCGCCAGGACGTCACCGACGGCCGCGGCGAGATCGGAGAAACGGTCGTAGGCGGCCGCCAGGTCGGCTCGGTCGGCCGGGACGATGGTCGTGACCGCCGCGGCAATCGTCGCCCAGCCGATCCCCGTGGCCCGCTGGTCGGCCTCCGGGAACGGCCGGCCGGTGAGGAACACGACCGCGATGGGCAGCTCGTCCGAGTTCAGAGACCGCAGGTAGTCCGCCAGCAGCGCCGTCTTCTCGGAGGTCCGCGTGGTGGCGGCGACACGCTCGGCGAGGTCGCTCCAGCGCCGCATGCGGGCGATGGTATACCGTGCCCTTCGTGGCGGCCGGAACGTGGTTTCCCGAACAGATCGAGGGTGAATCCGTCGTCCTGCGACGCCACGGACCGGGGAACCTGCCGGCCTTCCGGCGGTGGTATGCCGACCCGGAGGTGGCGCGCCTGGCGCGCTACCAGGACGCGCCGATGCGGCTCGACGAGATCGATCGGTTCTTCCAGGTCCGGGCCCTCGGGCCGGACTCGCTCGCCATGGCGATCCACGTCGCCGACACGGGGCGGTTGATCGGAAGCTGCGCCTTCAGCCAGATGGATGGCGACAACGGCTCGGCGATGTATCACATCACGATCGGCGAGAAGGACGCCTGGGGCCACGGCTACGGCACCGAGGCGACCGCGCTGATGCTCGACCACGCCTTCGGCGTGCTGGGTCTCCATCGAGTCGCGCTGACGGTTTTCGAGTTCAACGAACGGGCGATCCGGTCGTATCGCCGCTGCGGCTTCCAAATCGAGGGCCGGGCGCGCGAGGCCATCTGGCGCGACGGCCACTGGTGGGACGAGATCGCGATGAGCATCCTGGCCTCGGAGTGGCGGACCCGAGGGAGCGCCGGCGGCGTGCGTGGGCCGGGCGACTCGGTCCGGGCAGGCCGGCCGCCTCGACCTGGCGGGGTTGCGGCGGCCGAGCCGAAAGGGCGGCGCGAGGTGCGCGCGCACTGATGGCATCGGCCGGACCCGCCGCCGACGCCGCCCGCGCGGCGTTCCGCGAGCAGATGGAGGCCAAGGGCCACGCCGTGGAGAACGCTCGGACTGCGATGGCCGGGCTCGAGGCGGCCTTCGCGGCCGGAGTCCTGGTGCGCACGCCGCTGCTCGACCAGATGCTCGGCGACCTGATGGTCGCGCTCGAGCAGGACGACGGCCAGCGCCTCGGCGGCAAGAGCGCCGAGGCCGCCCGCTTCATCCTCCGGGCGATCGACCGGGAGCTGGCCAACGCCTGAACCGGGCGACGCCGCGGTGGGCACCTCGCTGGACCGGTTCGTCGACGCCCAGGCGAACGGTGTCTACGAGCAGGCGCTCGGCGAGATCCAGCTCGGCCGAAAGACGAGCCATTGGATGTGGTTCGTCTTCCCGCAGCTGGCCGGGCTGGGCCGCAGCGAAACCGCCCGGTACTACGCGCTCGCCTCGCTCTCGGAGGCCCGGGCGTATCTGGCCCACCCGGTACTCGGACCGCGGCTGCGCAAGGCCGCTGCGACGGCGCTGGAAGCGCCTCCCGACCGCTCGGCCGAGGACCTCTTCGGCCCGATCGACGCGGTGAAGCTCCAGTCTTGCATGACGCTCTTCGTCCGAGCGGCTCCCCATCAGGCCGTCTTCCGCGACGTGCTGGCCCGATTCTGCGGGGGCGCGATGGACGAGTCGACGGACGCGCTCCTCACCTGATCGGTTCCTTTCGTTGGCAACCGCCGCGGAGGAGTCGCCCGCGCGCCCGTGCCGCCGTCCTGGCGATCCGGCGATCCCGGGATCGCCAGACCTCGCGACGCTGCCGCTGGAGGGGGTGAGCGGCAGCCTCGGCGGGCCATCCGAATCGACGAGGCCGGCCCCGGTGGGGCCGGCCTCGTTCGATGTGCCTCGTGGTGGCGCCAGGTCGGAGCCGCCTGGGTCAGTCGTTCGGGATGGTTCCGACGAGCATGTCCTGGTTCGGTGCGGTGCCCGCGTCCGGGTTGCCCCGGAAGTCGGTCCACGACATCCAGACCTTGCCTTGGTCGTCGACGGCCGTGCCGGTGTAGTCACCGATGAACGAGCCGGCGAAGAGCGTGTACGGGTTCGACGAGTGCGAGGTGACGCGGATCTGATCCGACCACGTGGCACCACCGTCGCTCGAGGTCTTCACGGCCCAGTCAAGGCAGACGTTCTCAGTCGACAGCGCCGTGATGTCCGATGTCGAGGAGTCGATGACCTTGGCCTCGCACAGGGTGTTGCCCGTGTCGCCGATGGCGTAATCGCGGGTGTAGTAGCCGATGGCGATGACGCCATCGTTGGCTCCGACACTCGCGAAGGTCTTGTCGGGCGCCGTGCTCGTGATCGCCTGGGTCGTCCAGGTCGTCCCGTTCCACGACGTGGCCACCTTGACCTGGTTCGAGGTCGTGCCCGTGAACGACGTTCCGCCGCCGCCACAGGTGCCGGCCCCCTGGTCATCGGTCCAGGTCATGACAAGCTCACCGGTGGTCGGGTCGATCGTGAACAGTGGCCCCGGGAAGAGCCGGAACTGCTCGCCGCTCAGCGTCTGGCGGTCCTGGCCGCCCGGCAGCTGGATCGGGTAGCAGTCCAGGTCGTCGTAGATCCGCGGGCCCTTGTGGTTGGTGAACGTCTTGCCGCTGTCTGTCGAGATGGCAACCATCGCGACGTCGGTGGTGTAGCCGGTGTCCGGGTCGGCCGCTTCGTACGTCACGTACAGCGTGCCGTCGGGCGCCATCGCGCTCCCCGAGTTCTGGTCATACGGATGGCTCGCATCCGAGACGACCTGGGCCGGGGTCCACTGCTTGCCGCCGTTGTGCGACTGCGACAGGACGATCGGCGACTTGATGTACGAGACGCCGAGCGGACCCTGGTAGAACGTGGTCCAGGTCAGGTCGACGGTGCCGTCATTCGAGACGCTGATCCAGGGCTTGTCGTAGAAGAAGTTGCCGGCCGAGTTGTAGCTGACCATGACCGGCTTGGTCCAGGTCTGGCCGCCGTCGGTCGACTTGGAGACCGCGACGCCGGACATCTCGCGTGGGAACTTGTCGACGTTGAACGTCACGCCGGCGTAGTAGAGCGTGCCGTCCGGGCCGAATGCCATCACGGGATCTCCACCGCAGCCGGTGTGGATGAACTGGCCATTCCCTGTGGTGAACGACGTCCAGCCGCTCATCACGTAGTCGTGCCACGTGGTTCCGCCGTTCTTCGACACGTAGGCGACGCAGATTCCGTTGCCGCGGTAGTCGTTGGCGCTTGTGACGATGTTGTCGTGGTCCGTGGGGTTAACGACGATGTTCGACTCGTTCTGGGGGTTGTAGCAGTGCGTCACGCCATCGGCGAACGTGAACTGCGTGTCACCGATGACGACGTCGTGCTCGTTCGAGGCGAAGCTCGGGTAGCTGGCGCTCGCCATGGGGTCGTAGCGGCATTGCGAGAAGAGGGCGGCCGACCCATGCACAGGATTCGCGGCCGCCTCGGCCTCGAACAGCGCGGGATCTTGTGTCGCGCCGGCTTCGGCACCTGCACCCCCGTCCGAGGCGGACGGCTGGAACGGGTCGTGGCCGGTCGACCGGCTGCCACCAGCAGCAAGCGCCGAGCCGTTGAAGACCAGCGAACCGAGGAGCGCGAGGGCCGCGATGATCCCGATGCGCCGCAGCGCGTACCGGGATGCTGACACCTGCATGGATGTCCTCCAACCATGTGATGACCACGCCGAGGAAATGTCGGCACCGAACAGTGCCCGGCATGGTGCACCCGGCGACTCGATCGCGCATTGCCTCGCCTGTGATCCGGTGCGCCTCGGCACCGGAACCGCGACCGGCGCGGCTCGGCGATACTCCCGCCATGCCCAGTCCCGTGAACACGACACGCCGGGTGCTGGCGGTCTTCGATGATCGGGCGACCGCCGATCGCGGTGCCGCCGCGGCTCGGCGCGCCGGCGCCCGGATCGTGGAACGGCTCGAGGGCGGGGCCGCCGCCGACGCCATCGATGCGACCGGCGCGCGGCGCGGCGTCGTGGCGCGCATCGGGCGGGCCGTCCAGTTCAGCGTCGAGGACCAGATGCCCGCCCTCGCCTGGTATGAGGCCGCGCTTCGGGAGGGTCGGATCGTGCTCGCAGTCCCGACCTCCGGCCGCGAGCAGACGCTGGCCGTCGTGGCCGCCCTCGAAGCCGCCGGAGGGCACTTCATCAACCGTTTCGGCCGTCTCGCGACCGAGGAGTTCCTGCGCTGGCGCGGCCCGGAGCCGAAGCTCCCGAGCGTGCTCAAGTGACCGCCGAATCGGTTGTCTTCGAGCGGGTCACGAAGCGCTACGGGACGGCGGAGGCGAAGCGCGAGGAGGCATCCGGCCGGCAGCCGGCCGCCGTCCAGGACCTGAGCTTCGAGGTCCCGGCCGGGAAGATCTGCGTCCTCGTGGGCCCGTCGGGCTGCGGCAAGACGACGAGCCTCAAGATGGTCAACCGACTCATCGAGCCGACGAGCGGCCGGATCCTCATCGGCGGCCGGGACATCGCTCAGCGCGACGTCATCGAGCTTCGTCGGAGCATCGGCTACGTCATCCAGCAGGTCGGGCTGTTCCCGCACGAGACCGTCGGCGAGAACGTCGCCACGGTCCCGCGGCTCCTCGGCTGGCCCGTGGACCGACGCCGCGCCCGAAGCGATGAGCTGCTCGAGCTCGTGGGGCTCGAGCCGAGCCGCTATGCGACGCGCTACCCGAGCCAGCTCTCTGGCGGCGAACGGCAGCGCGTCGGCGTGGCCCGAGCGCTGGCCGCGGATCCACCGGTGCTCCTCATGGACGAGCCCTTCGGTGCGGTCGATCCGATCGTTCGGGAACGCCTCCAGAACGAGCTCCTCAACCTCCAGGACCAGCTCGCGAAGACGATCCTCTTCGTGACCCATGACATCGACGAGGCGATCAAGATGGGCGACCTCGTCGCGGTCATGCAGGCCGGCGGCCACCTCGCCCAATTCGCCTCGCCGGACGAGATCCTCGCGAGCCCGGCGTCGGACTTCGTGGCCCGCTTCGTCGGGGCAGATCGGGGGCTGAAGCGCCTCGCGCTCACCCGGGTGGATGCCCTGGAGCTCATGGCGCCGGTCACCGCCTCGCCGGGCGACGACGCCGCGGACGCACGTCGGCGCGCGCTCGCGGATCCGTTCCCGTGGCTCCTGATCGTCGACTCGATGCGCCGGCCTCTGGGCTGGATCGAGCAGGCCAACATTCCGGCGTCGGGCAGCCTCACGGAGGAGATGGCCTCCGCGATGTCGCCGCTGCTGGATCGGCGGACCACGCTCAAGGACGCGCTGGCGCGGCTCATCGAGGCCGAGGTCCAGGCGGGCATCGTCGTGGACGGCCGCGGGGCGGTCCTCGGCCTCGTGACGGCGGAGATGATCTTCGACTGGTCACGCCGCTCCGCGGAGGCCGTCGTAGAGGCCGCCACCGAGGCCGCCCAGGAGACCGCCGCCGAGACAGCTCCCGAATCGCACGGGAGTGACGGGGGTGGCGGGACTGGCGGGACTGGCGGGCAGCCCGCGTGATCGACTGGGGCTGGATCGCCGATCACCTGCCGGCGATCGCCGGCCGGACCCTCCAGCACATCGAGATCGCCGCGATCGCGCTCGTCGTCGGGTTCGTCCTGTCGTTCGCCCTGGCGATCGCCTCGGTTCGGGCGCGCCGGATCTATCCCGTAATCGGCGTCATCGCCGGGGTCCTGTACACGATTCCGAGCCTGGCGCTGTTCTCGGCATTCGTGCCGGTCATCGGGCTGAGCCTCCTGACCGTCGAGATCCCGCTCGTCCTGTACACGTTCGTGATCTACATCCGGAACATGGTGGCCGGCTTCGACGCCGTGCCGGCCGACGTCCTCGAAGCGGCCGACGGCATGGGCTACACGCGCAACGGCCGGCTGCTGCGGGTCGAGATTCCACTCGCCGTGCCGCTCATCGTTGCCGGCGTGCGCCTCGCGAGCGTCTCGACCATCGGCCTGGTGACGATCAGCGGCATCCTCGGCCAGGCCTTCGGTGGGCTTGGGTTCTTCATCTTCGAGAACCAGCGCTTCGCGACCGAGGTCCTCGTCGGGGCGGTTGGCTCGATCGTCCTCGCGGTTGGCGCGGACGTGCTGTTCGGGAGGCTCCAGCGACGGCTCACGCCGTGGAGCCGGATGGACGTCGACCTCGTCCTGGCCAAGGGCGCCCGATCCACGGCCGACCGGTCCGCCGCCGAGAAGCCGGCAGGAGCCTGATGGACCTCGTCAACGCCGTCATCGCCTGGTTCGCCAATCCGGCCCATTGGGCGGGATCCAACGGCGTTCCGTACCGCCTCGCCCAGCACGTCGGGATCTCCGCAGCATCGTTGGCGATAGCAGCGACCATCGCCCTGCCGGTCGGGCTGTACATCGGCCATACCGGTCGCGGCCAGGCGCTGGCAATCAACATCGCGAACCTCGCGCGCGCCATCCCGTCGCTCGCGGCCATCGCGATCGTCGTGCCGTTCACCCAGATGATCGATCCGGCAAAGGGCTTCAACCTCTATCCGACGATCATCGCGATGGTCGTCCTCGCGATCCCGCCGATCCTCGTGAACAGCTACGCCGGCGTGGCCGAGGTCGATCGCGACCTGATCGAATCGGCCCGGGGCATGGGCATGACCGAGCGCCAGATCCTCGGCCGCGTCGAGATCCCGGTCGCGATCCCGATCATCGTCGGCGGGCTCCGGTCCGCCTCGGTGCAGGTCATCGCGACCGCGACCCTCGGCGCGATCTACGGCCTGGGTGCCCTGGGCGGCTACATCGTCGAGGGTGTCGCCCAGCAGGACGACGGCCGGCTGTTCGCCGGCGTCGTCCTCGTGGCCCTCCTGGCGCTGGTCGCGGAAGGCGGCCTGGCCCTCCTCCAGCGACGCCTCGCACCGCGGAGAGATCCAAGGCCCGTCTGAACCACGAATCACCCTTCGCCGGTATAGTCCGGCGAGCCCGACGCCTGGTCAGATGGCCGGCGCAGTAGGAGGAAATGACCCAGATGCGGAAGACCCGCTGGGTTGCCCTTGGGGCGTCGCTGCTGGTGCTGCTGAGCGCCTGCTCGACGGGTGGGGGCACCAAGCCGACCGTCAAGATCGGCTCTGACGGCTTCTATGAAGCCAAGCTCATGGCCGAGATCTACGCCCAGGCGCTCGAGGCCAATGGCTATACGGTCGATCGCACCGCGATCGGCATCGGCGCGCGCAAGGTTTCCGCGCCCGCCCTGGAGAGCGGCCAGTTCGACCTCAAGCCGGAGTACATCGGCAGCGGTCTGGCCTTCTACGAGCCACCCAACGCCTCACCGGCCCCGGGGGCGAGCGCTGGTGGCGCGTCCATCAATCGCGGCGATCCCGCGGCCGTCGCCGCCGAGCTCCAGACGGTGCTCTCCGGCAAGGGCGGCGGAATCACCGTGCTCCAGTACTCCCCGGCGGCGGACCAGAACGCGTTCGTCGTCCGCAAGGAGACCGCCGACCAGTACCACCTCGCCAAGATGAGCGACCTCACGGCCGTCGCGAGCCAGCTCAAGTTCGGCGTGGCGACGGACTGCCCGACCAACCCGGTCTGCGGTCCGGCCCTCCAGAGCGCCTACGGCATCGATGTCTCGAACGCGACGCTGCTCTCGGCGTGCGACACGCCGATGGTGCAGGCGCTGCTCGGGAAGACCATCGATGTCGGCGAGCTCTGCTCGACCCAACCCGATATCGCGGTCAACGGCTGGGTCGTCCTCCAGGACGACAAGCAGACCCAGCCGGCCGACAACATCGCGCCGCTCGTCCGGAACGATCTGCTCACGAAGCTCGGCAGCAATGCCGACTCGTTCAAGAAGATCCTCAATGACGTTTCGGCGGCGATGGACACGGCAACGCTGACCGATCTCGGGAAGCAGGTCTCGGTGGACAACAAGGACATCGCCGTCGTGGCGAAGGCCTGGCTCCAGTCGAAGGGCCTGATCCCCGGCGGGAGCCCCGCGAGCTCGTAGCCCGCGTCGGCTCGCACCACATCCCGAGCCCCCGGCCTCCGGCCGGGGGCTCGACGTTTGACAGCGCGGTGGGGCTGGAGACCATTAGCCTGAGCGCGCCCAACCGCCTCGAGCGCCTCCACCGCGTCCCCAGGAGCTCCGATGTTCGAGCGACTCTTCGGCAACCGCGAGCAGGATCCCTCGGTCGCCGCCCGGATCCCGCCGGGCCAGTACCGCACCGAGAAGTGGCCCGTCCTGCACTACGGCTCGGTCCCGAAGGTCGACCTTGCGACGTGGGACTTCAAGGTCTTCGGCCTCGTCGACAACCCGTTCACGCTGACGTGGGACCAGTACAAGGCCCTGCCGCGCAAGACCGTCAAGACGGACATCCACTGCGTGACCCGCTGGACCAAGCTCGATACGACGTTCGAGGGCGTCCCGATCCAGGAGATCCTCCGCATGGCCCAGGTCCGGCCCACCGCGACGCACGTCGTCTCCCACGCCGAGCAGGGCTACACGGCCAACCTGCCGCTGTCGATCCTGGACGACGACGACGTCCTGCTCGCCGACGCGTTCGATGGCCAGCCGCTCGAGCCGGAGCACGGCTACCCGCTCCGCCTGCTGGTCCCGAAGCGGTATTTCTGGAAGTCGTCGAAGTGGCTCCGCGGCCTCGAGTTCCTCGATCACGACGTGCTCGGGTTCTGGGAGCGCTACGGCTACAACAACGACGCCGATCCCTGGAAGGAAGAGCGCTACTCGGAGTAGGAACGATGGACGACTCGCCACTGCACGACAAGATCAACCAGCTGGCCGCCGAGGAAGAGGAGCTGTGGCAACGCGCCGGTGACGGCGGCGGCCTCGATCCCGACCAGGTCGCTCGGCTGGACGCGATCAAGGTCGAGCTGGACCGGGCCTACGACCTGCTCCATCAGCGCGACGCCCGACGCGCGGCCGGACTCGACCCCGACGAAGCGAGCCTTCGGCCCGAGGAGATCGTGGAGCGGTACCAGCAGTAGCGAACTTGCCGGCGCCGCGGCGCCGGAAGTCGCTTCGGCAGCGGGCCGCGGGCGCCTACAGACCGCCCGGGAGCGCCCGGAGATCAGCCCTCGACGAGCGGGATGTCGACGGCGTGCTCCGCCACGAACCAGACCTGGAGCTCGTTGCGGCGCAGGACGTCGCTCATGAGGATGTCGTTCGAGCCCCAGTCACCGCTCTTCTCCGTCGCGTCGATGGCGTCGCGGACCTTCTCGATGATGGTCTCGTGGGCATCCAGCAGGCGGTGGATCATCGCCGAGACCTCCTCGGCGCCATTCGGCGGTCGATCGATGGACGTCAGCTCGGCGGCATGGCGTGGATCGCCGACCGCGATCCCGCCGAGGCTCTGGACCCGCTCGGCGAGGAGATCCACGAGCTCGAGCTGCTCGCCGGCGTGCTTGTCGAAGAGCAGGTGGAGCTGGTAGAAGGTCGGGCCCGCGACGAGCCAGTGGTGCTTCTTGTAGAGCGCGTTCAGGATCATCGTGTCGGCGAGGATCCCGTTCAGGATCTGGCAGCTCTCCGTCCGCGCCTCCGCCGACAGCGCGATCGGCAGCAGCCGCAGCGACCCGAACCGTTGGATCTCGGCGCCCGTCGGGGCAAGCCGAGGCTCCGGCGACGGTGTCCCGTGGCGGCTGTTCCCGGATCCGTTGCGGCTTCGTGACCTGGTCTTCGGCATGGTCTCCCCTTTGCGGGAAGCATGCGGCGGCGGGCGAGCGAACCGCACCGGCCGTCGGGGCAACCGCCATTGCAGATCCGTTGCTGACGGCTGCCGAGCCGCGAAGGGACCCGCAGATGGGCCCCCAGATCAGATCGCGTCGCCCAGATAGGCTTGCTCGCCGTGGATCGCGGTGTCGAGGCCCATCTCCTCGGTGGAAGAGGCGACCCGAACCGTCGTCACCTTGTCGATCAGCCAGAGCATGCCGTAGGTGAACCCGAACGCCCAGACCGACGAGAAGAGCACGGCGACGACCTGTTTGACCAGGAACTCCGGGTTGCCGCCGAGGAGGCCGTCGACGCCGTTCGGGTTGAACGCCTTCGTCGCGAACACCCCGAGCAGGACGATCCCGATGAATCCGCCGACCCCATGGACGCCCCAGACGTCGAGCGCGTCGTCGAGCCTGAGCCGGTTCTGCAGGTTGACGGCGCCGTAGCACACGACGCCGGAAATGATCCCGATGACGACCGCCGCCACAGGCGAGACGAAGCCTGCCGCCGGCGTGATCGTCGCCAATCCGGCGACCGCGCCGGTGAGGAGCCCGAGGAAGCTCGGCCGGCGCTCGAATCGCCAGGCCATCGCGAGCCACGCGATCGCGGCGAACGAGGCGGCAACGTCGGTGTTCAGGAACGCCACGGCGGTCGTGCTGTCGACCTGGAACTCACTGCCGGCATTGAAGCCATACCAGCCGAACCACAGCAGCCCGATCCCGAGGGCAACGAGGGGAATGCTGTGCGGCCCGCGGTCTTCGAACGCTCGACGCCCGACGAAGATCACGGACGCCAGCGCGGCCATGCCCGCGATGTTGTGGACGACGATGCCGCCAGCGAAGTCCTTGACGCCCCACTGGGCCAGGAAGCCGCCGCCCCAGATCATGTGGACGAACGGGAAGTAGACGAGCAGCAGCCACGCGGTCAGGAAGACCATGTAGGCCTTGAAGCTGACGCGGTTCGTGAACGCCCCGGTGATCAGGGCCGGGGTGATGATCGCGAACATCATCTGGTAGGCGACGAACACGATCTCGGGGATCGTCGGGTTCAGCTGCGACGGGCTGTCGAGCCTCACGCCGTTGAGGAACGCCTTGTCGAGGTTGCCGATGACCCCGCCGACATCGCCCGAGAAGCAGAGCGAGTAGCCGACGGCGAACCAGATGACGGTCGTCCAGCCCATCGACACGAAGCTCTGGATCATGATCGCGAGGACGTTCCTGCGGCCCACCAGGCCGCCGTAGAAGAACGCCAGGCCCGGTGTCATGAGCATGACCAGGCTGCTGCACAGCAGCATGAACCCCGTGTTGCCGGTATCCAGGTGCAGCACGACGGACTCCTCCAGCACGACCGAACCGTCGAGCGCCACCTCGGGGTGACCTCACGGCACGCCGGAAGTCTCCACCCCCGCGCAAGCCCCTCGGCGCTCAGTGCTTCGGGTCGGGGTCTCCCGGGTGGGCCACGAGGCCGCCGCCGCGGACCGTCGCGCCGACCGCGATCGCGGCCGCCACGAGGACGATGTTCTTGATGATGTACTGGCCCTCGAGCGTCGGGGCATACGGGAAGTGCACCCACGTCTCGGTCGGGAAGAGGAACAACGGGGTGATCGTGCCGGCCATCTGGACGAACAGCAGGAGCAGCGTCGCCCGCAGGTAGCGCCCCGTGATGAGGCCCAACCCGATCAGGGTCTCCCACGTGGCGAGCACCGGCAGCGACAGGCTCGGTGTGACGGCGCCGAACGTCAGGCTCTGGATCGTCCGGGCCGCGAGGTCCTCCGCCGGGCTGAGCCCTGGGAAGAACTTCAGGACGCCGAACCACAGGAATACGATGCCGAGCCCGATCCGCAGCATCGGGATGCCGATGCGGGCCAGGGCCGAGGTGATCCGGACGTCGATCGGGTCGATGACGGCCCACGCCCGGTCGATGAGCCGCGGCTGCGAAGTCATGACACCAGCATGCCACCGCGGCGGCGTTCCAGCCTTGGTACGGTAGCGGAGGCGATGGCGTCCGCCGAGGCGCGCGAGCGTGCCTGAACCGCCCACCCGGGCTGATGGCTCCTGACCGAACCGTCAGTGGGCCGAGCCGGCCCGGGAGGCGACCGTGGACAACGCCAATCTCACCGCCGCGCTGTGGATCGGGCTGGCGCTCGTCGCGAGCCTCGCCTCGATTCGAGCGGGCATCTCGGTCGCCCTCATCGAGATCGCGGTCGGTGTCGTCGGCGGCAACCTGCTCGGGCTCGCGACGACGCCCTGGATCGATTTCCTGGCCTCGTTCGGCGCGGTCCTCCTGACCTTCCTCGCCGGCGCGGAGATCGATCCCCAGAGCCTCCGGCGCCACCTCCGACCGAGCCTCCTGATCGGCGGCGTGAGCTTCGCGGCGCCGTTCGTCGTGGCGTTCTTCGTGGCCTACCGGGTGCTCGGCTGGACGCTGCCCGCGTCGGAGATCGCCGGTCTGGCCCTGTCCACGACATCGGTCGCGGTCGTCTACGCCGTGATGATCGAATCCGGGCTCGCGGGCCAGGAGCTGGGGAAGCTGATCCTCGCCGCGTGCTTCGTGACCGACCTGGGAACGGTCGTGTTCCTGGGACTGCTCTTCGCCGACCTCGATCCGCTGCTGATCCTCTTCGCCGTGGTCACCGCGGTCGCCGTCGTGGTGGCGCCTCGCGCGCTCCGCCTCCTCGTCGCGCGGGTCCCGGGTCGGGTCTCTGAGCCAGAGATCAAGTTCGTGTTCCTGATCCTCCTCGGCCTCGGCGGCCTCGCCCAGCTCGCGGGGAGCGAGGCCGTCCTGCCGGCGTACCTGCTCGGGCTCGCCATGGCCGGCGTCTTCGTCGCCGATCGGATCCTCGTCACCCGGATGCGGGCGATCGCCTTCTCGCTCCTGACGCCGTTCTACTTCCTCAAGGCCGGATCGCTCGTCTCGATCCCGGCGATCGTCGCCGGGGCCGGCATCATCGGCCTGTTCCTGGTCGTGAAGCTGGGCGCCAAGCTCGTCGGCGTCTGGCCCGTCGCGCGGGCGTTCGGCCTGCCGATCCGGGATGCCAACTACACCACGCTCCTCATGTCGACGGGCCTGACGTTCGGCACGATCGCCGCCCTCTTCGGCCTGAGCCACGGCGTCATCGACCAGGCCACGTACACGGTCCTCGTGACGGTCGTGATCCTCAGCGCCGTGGTCCCGACGCTGATCGCGACGACGTTCTTCGAGCCGACGGTCGCACGGGACCTCGCCCTCGAGGACCTCGAGGCGGCCGAGGAGATCGACGCCGGCCCGCGAGTGACGTCTGCCTAGGAGGGCGCGGCCCGCCTCGTCGACGTCCGGCTAGTCGAAGTCCGCAGGGGCGAGGCGGACCGGCCGCAGCCCAACCTTGGTCAGGCGACCGGTCGCCGGGTCGCGCGCGAGCTGGAGGTCGAGATGACCGCGCGAGCAGTCCAGCCGGAAGGTGGCTTCCTTGATCCCATCGCCGGCGATGACGCTGCCGATGTGGACCGTGCCGAATCTCGCCTCCGTGGCCCGCAGGGACCGGGCCAGGGCCGCGGCGTCCAGCGTGTCGTCGATCGCGAGCTCCGGCGGCCAGGTCGGGGCGCCGCCGTCGGGCACGACGAGCGCGGCGACGATCCGCTCTGCCGCGGCCTGGAGCGCCGCGGGCGGCTCCGGCACGGAGGTGAGGTCCAGCGCCTGGACCCGAGGCGGCAGCTCCGGTGACAGGAGGATCTCGACCTTCACACGGCCACGGGCGCCGCGCAGCCACCATTGGAGGTGGAACGGGCTGTGCGATACCGGCGGCTCCGACGGATCGGCGACGAGCCGGCCGTGCGTGGCCCGCAGGCGCTCGAGCGTGGCCCGTCGCCGGGCAAGCGGCTCGTCGAGCTCGACGTTCATCGCGAACAGCCGCTCCGCCAGGGCGTCATCCCAGCCATCGATCAGCGTCTCGACCGCGGCTCGCGCCGCGAGCGTCGCGGGAGCAGGTCGGACCCGGCGGCTGGTGACGGCCTCGCTATCGAGCAGGGACTGGAGCATGTCGCGGGCGAGGTGGACCGACGGGGCATACCGGCCGTTTGCCAGAACGATCACCCCCAGCCCCGAGGCCGCGTGCCAGCGCATGTTCGAGCCGAAGCCCGGATAGCCGCCGCTGTGCCCGGCGATCCGGCCCCAGCGGAGGTGGTCCTGGATGAAGAGCCCGAAGCCGTAGGCGCCGCCATCCAGCTCCGGGTCCGCGTCGGCGGTCGCGAAGGCGATTCCGGCATCGACGGACATCATCGGCTGCTGCATCTCGCGCCGGCTGGCCCGGCTGAGCGGATGCGGCGCCCCGACCTCGTCTCGCGCCGGATAGGCGTCGATGAAGCCGTGCACCCAAGTGGCGAGGTCACGAACGGTCGTGAAGATCCCGCCCATCGCCGCGAGCGCGCCGTAGGGGTCCATCGGCTCCTCGAGGAAGGCGCCGTCGCGCCAGAGGTAGCCGTGGGCGAGGCGCTCGCGCGGCACCTCCGCCTCCAGGTAGCCGGTCGCGGTCATGCCGAGCGGGGCGAGGACGCGGTCGTGGACGACCTCGCGGTACTCCGCGCCGGCGACCGCGGTGACGATCCGGCCGAGAAGGCCGTACCCCAGGTTGGAGTACTCCCAGCGCGTGCCGGGCGTCCAGGCGAACGACAGGCCCCGGGCGGCGAGGTCCAGGAACTCGTCGACGTCGAGGCCCTGCTGCCGGTCGCCCCACGGGTCGTCGGTCGGGAAGCCGGCGGTCATGGTCATGAGGTGGCGGATCGTGATCGCGGGCGAGTCGGCGGTCGGCCCGCGCAGGTCGCGGAGCGTCGGCAGGTGCTGGGCGATCGGATCGTCGAGCCGCAGGAAGCCCTCGTCACGCAGCGACAGGACCGTGGCGGCCGTGAAGCTCTTCGTCATGGAGGCGATCCGGAAGACGCTGTCGGCGTCCGGCGTCGCTGCCTCGCCGACCCGAAGCGTGCCGAGGCCCCGCGAGTGCCGCAGCTCGCCGCCGACGACCACGCCGTACGCGACGCCGGGCACCTTCCATCCCGCGAAGGTGCTGTCGGCGATGCCATCGACGCGCGCCAGCGCGTCCTCGAGCCTCACTCGGCGGATCCTCCCAGCCCCGAGGCGTCGCGGCCCCGAGCGCTCCCAATCCCTGGAATCAAGAAGCCGCCGGTTGCCCGGCGGCCTCGAAGTTTGCGCGGTTGGTCAGGCCCGCGAGGTCAGTGCGCGCAACTCCGCGCCTGGCCGGCCTCGTCGGCGGTCCGGAAGCTGGAGCCACAGCCGCACGCCGCGACCGCGTTCGGGTTGTTGACCGTGAAGCCCGCGCCCATGAGCGTGTCGACGTAGTCGATCTGGGAGCCCTTGATGAGCGGGATGCTGTTGCCGTCGAGGTAGACCTTGACGCCGTTCGCCTCGATGACGTTGTCCTCGGGCGTCGGCTGGTCCTCGAGCATCATCCCGTAGCGGTAGCCGGAGCAGCCGCCGGAGTAGACGTAGACCCGGAGCCCGATGTTCGGGTTGGTCTCTTCCTTCGTGAGCTCCGTCAGCTTCGCGACAGCGGCATCGCTGAGCGAGAGGACGGTCGGCTGCTGGTCGATCATCGAGGGCTTCTCCGGTTCGCGGTCGCGCTTGCGAGGACTGTGTTCGCGGCGCGCTCGCCGGCGAACCCCCCAATCGTACGCAGCGCAACCGATTCAGACAACCACCTTCGCCGAAATTCGACTCAGGGCGTCATCCGGAGGCCTGGGCTATGGTTGTCCACCCGTCGCCACGGTGCCCCGTCGGGCCGACGGAGGCGCCGCCCCAGGAGCCGATCTGACGTCTGAACCAACCCGTGCCCCGCGCTTCAGCCTCCCGCAGCTCGACGATCCACGCGCCGACGAGGCGATCGACGCGCTCCTCGCCGGGGCCGAGCGGCACCGCGGTCGTCCGGCGCCCGAGCCGCTCGCGCTGGGCGGCCGGGCCGCGTTCGAGGGCCTCGAGAGCCGGGTCGCCTGGATGGACGCGCTCCGCCGTGAGGACGCCCGGCAGGCTCGCTATCGCCGCGCCGCAGCGATCGTGATCTTCGAGGCCACACCCCTGACCCACACCGATGCCGCCGACGACTGGCTGAGCCGCATGGCCGGACCGATCGCCCACACCGTCCGTCGCGCCTCTCGCCAGACCGACCGCGTGACGCGTGCCAGCGACACGCGGCTCCAGGTCCTGCTGCCGGAGACGACCGAGGCCGACGCGGCCCACTTCGCCCAGCGGGTCCTCGCGGACTGCGCCGTCTGGATCAATGCGATGCACGCCCCCGTGGCCGTGCGGGCATCGGCTGCCGCCGCGACCGCGACGAGCGAGATGAGCCTCGAGGACGCCCTCGACCGGGCGCTGGAGGCTCTCGCGATCTAGCGTTCGATCCGGACGCCTCGACGCGGAGCGGCGAGCTAGGCCTCGACGCGCTCCACGATCGTGGCGATCCCCTGGCCCACGCCGATGCACATCGTGGCGAGGCCGTAGCGGCCACCGCGACGGGCCAGCTCGTGAACGAGCATCGTCATGATCCGGCCACCGCTCGCACCGAGCGGATGGCCCAGCGCGATGGCGCCGCCGTTGACGTTGACCTTCTCGGGATCGAGCCCCAGCTCGTCGATGCAGACGACGGACTGCGACGCGAACGCCTCGTTGAGCTCCACGAGATCGAGGTCGCCGGCCGTGAGTCCGGCCCGCACCAGCGCCTTCCGCGCAGCCGGCACCGGCCCGATACCCATGATTGCCGGATCCACGCCGGCCACCGCCGTGGCGACGACGCGGGCCATCGGTCGGAGGCCGAGGTCGCGCGCCTTCCCGGACTCCGCGACGAGCACGGCCGACGCCCCGTCGTTGACCCCCGAGGCGTTGCCCGCCGTCACGGTTCCCCCCTCGCGGAACGCGGCGCGAAGCTTCGAGAGCGCCTCGATGGAGGTGTCCGCCCGCGGGTGCTCATCGCGCGTCACGAGGACCGGGTCGCCCTTCCGCTGGGGCACCTCGACCGGCACGATCTGATCGTCGAAGACGCCGCCCTCGATGGCCGCGACCGCGCGCTGGTGGGACCGGAGGGCGAACTCGTCCTGGCGCTGGCGCGTGACGGACCAGCGCTCAGCGACGTTCTCGGCGGTCTCGCCCATGGAGTACGGGTAGTAGGCCGCAGCGAGCTTCGGATTGACGAACCGCCAGCCGAGCGTCGTGTCGTAGACCTCGCGCGAGCCGCGATCCCATGGCGCATCGGCCTTGGCCATGGCGTACGGCGCTCGGGTCATCGACTCGACACCGCCGGCGATGAACACATCACCGTCGTCCGCTGCGATGGCGTGCGCGGCCGAGTTGATCGCCTGGAGCCCGGAGCCGCAGAGGCGGTTGACCGTCAGCCCGCCGACCTCGACGGGCAGGCCCGCGAGCAGGAGCGCCATCCGGGCGACGTTTCTGTTGTCCTCCCCGGCCTGATTCGCGCAGCCGAGGATGACGTCCTCCACGAGGCCCGGGTCGATCTTCGTCCGATCGACGATCGCCCTGATGACCAGCGCCGCGAGGTCATCCGGCCGTACGGTGGCGAGCGCGCCGCCATACCGCCCGACCGGCGTCCGGACGGCATCGATGATCCACGCCTCGCGAAGGCTCCGTTTCGAATCGCGCATGCCCGGATTATCCGCGCGATCCGCGTGGGCCGCGGGCCTCGCGCAGGAGCGCCAGCGCCGGCCGGAACGTGTCGGCGTCGTCGTCGGTCAGCCCATCGAGGCTCAGGGCGACCTCCTGGAGCCCCGTCCGGCGGGCCCATTCGAACGGCCCGAACGGATGTCCCGCCCCGAGCTGCATCGCCCGGTCGATGTCCTCGCCCGTGGCGACCCCGTCACCGAGCGCCCGGTACGCCTCGTTGACGATCGCCAGGATCACCCGCTCCGTGACGGCCTCGGGCGGGAGCGGCTCGCTCCCCGGCGCGCCACGCTCCGGGCGCTCGAATCGCGGCGCCGGCCCGAGCCGGCGGCCGTCCTCATAGCGGTAGAACCCGCGGCCGGCCTTCCGACCGAGCGACCCGGCCGCGACGAGCTCCTCCTGGATCGGCGAAGGGCGGAAGCGCGCCGCCCGGCCGAAGCCCTCGAACAGGCCGCGGGCCGCAGCCAGGTTCACGTCGATCCCGATCAGGTCCATCAGCGCGAACGGGCCCATCGGGAAGCCTGCGGCCACGATGGCCTCGTCGATCGACGTGATCGTTCCGGCGCCGGCTCGCAGGAGGCGCAGCGGCTCGAGCGTGAACGGCCGGTTGACGCGGTTGACGATGAACCCGGGCGAGTCGGTGGAGCGAATCGGGGTCTTGCCCCAGTCCTCGGCGATCACCGCCGCCCGCTCGACCGCCCATGCGGCCGATCCCGCGCCAGCGACGACCTCGACGAGCTCGAGGACGGGCGCCGGATTGAAGAAGTGCATCCCGACGACCCGCTCCGGCGCGCTCCGGGCGCCCTCGGCGATCCGGCCCACGGACAGCGCGCTGGTGTTCGTGGCGAGCACGGTCGTCGGCGGAGCGGCGCGATCGAGCTCGCCGAACAGGCGTTGCTTGACAGGGAGGTCCTCGATCGCGGCTTCGATCACGAGGTGCGCGTCCTCGGCGGCGGCGGCGGCCGTGGCCGCGATAGCCAGCCGATCGAGGCGAGTTGTCGCCCAGGCCTCGATGTCGTTGGCAGCCGCACCTTGCTTCGCCGCACGGCGTCGGAGGCCGTCGAGGATCCTGGCCCGGGCACGGTCGGTGGCGCCTTCGACGGGGTCGTGGAGCGTGACGCTCCATCCGGCCTCGAGGGCGACCTGCGCGATCCCGGCGCCCATCGTGCCGGCGCCGATGATCGCGACGCGAGCGCGGGAATCCGCTCCTCCGTCCGTCACGCGCCGGAGGGTAGCCGACGGGCTCGCTTGCCCGACGGGGCTCGCTTGCCCGACGGGGCCTCCCTTGCCCGACGGGGCCTCCCTTGCCCGAGGGCGTACGATGACCTCGATTTCCCCAGTCGAACTGCGCGGGAGAGATCGTCGGGACGCGGGCCTCGGTCCGAGCCACCGCCGACGCCGACGGAGCAACGGTCCGGAACCTCTCAGGCACCAGGTACCGAGCAGGGATGGGGACGCTGGAGAGCGTGCGGACGGGAACGGTCCCGGCCACGCGCGCCGACGGAGGAACCTGCGGGCGCTCGATGCGCCGCCGGGACGCTCTCAGGCACCAGGACAGCGGGGCACCGAGGAGGTGCTGCTGCGATGTCCGACAAGCCCGATGAGCTGGGGTTCGTCGATCGTCACCTGGGCCCGGATCAGGCCGAGATCGACGCCATGCTGCGGGCGATCGGCCGGGCCACGCTCGACGAGTTGATCGGCGCCACGATCCCGAAGGCGATCCTCCGCGACCGCGACCTCGACCTCCCGGGGCCGCGCTCCGAGGACGAGGCCCTCGAGGACCTGCGGGCCATGGCGGCCTCCAACACGCCGCTTCGGCCGATGCTCGGGATGGGCTATCACGACACGATCACGCCGCCGGTCATCCAGCGCAACGTCCTCGAGAACCCCGCCTGGTACACGGCCTACACGCCGTACCAGCCCGAGATCGCCCAGGGCCGCCTGGAAGCCCTGATCAACTTCCAGACCGCGGTCTGCGACCTCACCGGCATGGAGATCGCGAATGCGTCGCTGCTTGACGAGGCCACCGCCGCGGCGGAGGCGATGACCCTGGCCCACAGCGTTTCCACGGTCGCCGACGGCAATCTCGTCCTCGTCGACGAGGACACCCACCCCCAGACCATCGACGTCATCCGGACGCGCGCGGAGCCGCTCGACATCACGGTCGTCGTCGGCCAGCCCGCCGCCCTCCTGGCACGCGCCACCGAGCCGCGCGAGGGCGAGCGGCCCTACGGGATGCTCCTCTCGTACCCGGGCTCGTCGGGCGCGGTCCGGTCCATCCGAGCCGACATCGAGGCTTCCCACGCGGCCAACCTGCTGGTCGTCGTTGCCACGGATCCGCTCGCCGCCGTGCTCGTCGAGAGTCCCGGCGCCCAAGGCGCCGACGTCGTCATCGGCAGCAGCCAGCGCTTCGGCGTGCCCATGGGCAATGGCGGGCCGCACGCGGCGTTCCTGGCCACCCGCAACGCGTTCAAGCGGGCGCTCCCGGGCCGCCTCGTCGGGGTGAGCGTCGACGCCGATGGCGCGCCGGCCTATCGCCTCACGCTCCAGACCCGCGAGCAGCACATCCGCCGCGAACGGGCGACCTCGAACATCTGCACGGCCCAGGTCCTGCTCGCCGTCATCGCGAGCATGTACGCCGCGTGGCATGGGCCGTCGGGCCTGCGGGCCATCGCGGAACGCGTCCATCTGCGAGCCGCGACGATCGGCGCCGCGGTCGAGCCGATCGATGGCCTCGAGCTCCGGCACGACCAGTTCTTCGACACGATCGCGATCGAGGCCGGTATGCCCAACCGGGCCGACATCCTCGTCCAGGCCGCGGCGGGCGCCGGCTACGAGATCCGTCGCCTCGATGCGACCGGCATCGGGATCGCCTGCGACGAGACGACGACCGAGGCCGACGTAGCCGCGCTGATCGCGGCGCTCGGCGGCACGATCCCGACCAAGGCGATCGCCGCGAAGGCCGCCACGGCTGCGCTGCCGGCGGCCGCCCGCCGCTCCGACCCGATCCTGACCCACCCGGTCTTCTCGCTCCATCGCAGCGAGACCGAGATGCTCCGCTACATCTTCCGGCTGGCCGAGAAGGACGTGACCCTGACCCGGTCGATGATCCCCCTCGGCAGCTGCACGATGAAGCTCAACGCGACGACCGAGATGATGGGCATCGGCCTCACCGGCTTCGCCCGCGTCCATCCCTTCTCCGATCCCGCGCGGGTCCCCGGGTACGCACGGCTCTTCGCCGATCTCGAGACCTGGCTCGGCGAGATCACCGGCTTCCCCGCGGTCAGCCTCCAGCCAAACGCCGGCTCCCAGGGCGAGTACGCCGGGCTGCTCGCGATCCGCGGCTGGCATCGGTCACGTGGCGAGGGCCGCCGTCGCGTCTGCCTGATCCCGGCCTCGGCTCACGGCACCAACCCCGCGAGCGCCGTCATGGCGGGCTTCCGGGTCGTCGTGGTCGCCACGGACGAGCACGGCAACGTCGACCTCGACGACCTCCACTCGAAGATCGCGGCCAACGCCTCGGACCTGGGCGCGCTGATGATCACGTACCCGAGCACGCACGGCGTGTTCGAGGAGGCGATCGTCGAGATCTGTCGCCTCGTCCACGAGGCCGGCGGCCAGGTCTACATGGACGGCGCGAACATGAACGCCCAGGTCGGCCTGTCGCGGCCGGGCGACATCGGGGCCGACGTCTGCCACCTGAACCTCCACAAGACCTTCGCGATCCCGCACGGCGGCGGCGGCCCCGGCATGGGCCCGATCGGCGTGGCGGCGCATCTCGCCGAGTTCCTGCCCGCGAGGGTCCTGGGCGCGGCCGGTCGCGTGGCGGCGGCGCCGTACGGCAGCGCCGGAATCCTGCCGATCTCATGGGCGTACGTCGCGATGCTCGGTTCCGAGGGCGTCCGCCGGGCCACCCAGATCGCGATTCTCAACGCCAACTACCTCGCGGCGCGCCTCAAGGACGCGTACCCGGTCCTGTACGTCGGGGCGCACGGCACCGTCGCCCACGAGTGCATCCTCGACTGCCGCGGCCTCACCGCGGCGAGCGGCGTCTCGGTCGACGACATCGCGAAGCGGCTCATGGACTTCGGATTCCACGCGCCGACGATGAGCTTCCCGGTCGTCGGCACGCTCATGGTCGAGCCGACCGAATCCGAATCGAAGGCCGAGCTCGATCGCTTCGCCGACGCACTGCTCCAGATCCGCGCCGAGATCGCGGCGATCGAGGCCGGCGCCGTCCCGGTCGCGTCGTCCGCGCTGCGAAATGCCCCGCACACCGCGGCCGACCTGCTGCGGGAGGAGTGGGCCCGGCCCTATACCCGCGAGCAGGGCGCGTTCCCGCTTCCGTGGGTCCGGCATCGCAAGTACTGGCCACCGGTCCGCCGGATCGACAACGTCTATGGCGACCGCAACATCATGTGCGCCTGCCTGCCGACCGAGGCCTACGCCGAGGCTGCCGGCGAGCTTCAGCTCCTCGGCGCGGAGCTCTGACGCGGCGGCCCTTGCGGGTCGTCCTCAGACGAGGCCGAGGTCATCCGCCTCCTGCGCGCCGACGCCGAGGCCCATCGCGGTTGGACGGTGGCCCTGCGCTCGATCGACGACCCTCAGCCGATCGCGGATCCGGATGCTCCGCTCGCTGCCCGCGTCGGGCGCTACTCGTCGTTGCGTGACCCTTTGCTGATCGCCTCACTCGCCGAAGCACGGGGCCGCGCATGATCAACCGCCGTGCGCGAGCGCGACTCTGGTCGGGACTGCGGCATGAGCCGGCTCCAATTCCCTTACCAGCCAATGCCCGGTCCCGACGGCAAGCCGGTTCCGGTGCGGCGGCATCACCCGACCAACCCGCAGCGCCAGCGGCCGCCGCGCTTCGGGCGACCGGCCCTCGTCATCAACGCCTCGTCCGATGAGAGCCAGGTCGACATCGAGCTGTTGACGATCGAAACCGAACCGTCTCCCGGGTAGCCTGTGGCAATGATCGGGACCACCGAGGCCGAGCTGCGCGAGGAGTTGACGAGCGGCCGACTCGTTGAGGGCGATAACCTCGACTTCAAGCGTGAGCTCGGCACCTCCGACCGGGCTCGACGTGACTTCGCGGTCGACCTCGCGTCGATGGCGGTCGCCGGCGGGACGATCCTCGTCGGCATCGCCGAGGGTCGACCCAGCACGCTCGTCCCGGTGCCCTTGGCCGGCCTGCGGGAGCGGGTCGAGCAGATCGCCCGCGAGCGACCCGACCCACCGGTTTCGGTCCGTGTCCGCGAGCTCACCTCGAAGGAAGATCCCGCGCATGGCTACCTCGTGATCGACATCCCCCCTTCGCCTGACGCGCCGCACGCGGTCGATGGCGTCTTCCGGGGACGACGCGGCTCGACCAATGTCCGCCTCTCCGCCGATGAGGTCCGTCGGATGCACGAGGGCACAAGAGAGGCCGTCGGCCCGCCGATCGCTGACCTGCTGCACGACTTCGTGGCGGCCGATCCGATCCCGCCCGATGCCCGCAAGCTCGGTCATCTGTTCGTCATCGCCCGACCTCTGCGGGCCGATCCCACCTTGCTCCAAGACGCCGTCGGCGCGACCTGGCAGGACTGGACCGCTCGCAATGTGACGAACGCTCGTCGCTTCAAGGACGGCTTCGACCCCGACTTCGGGAAGACCTATCGGCAACGACGCGTCGCTGATGGCTGGGTTGCCACCTCCTGGTCCGAACCGCACAAGCCCGACGAGCGCCTCTACGAACCAGGCGTAATCGAGGTCGAGTTGCGCGAGGACGGCACCATCCGCCTCTATTGCGCTCGGGCCACCGACTTCTATCGCGATACCTGGGTGGTCATGGAGCTGATCGTTACGAGTTTGGTGCGCCGCGTTGTCGATCTGGCGGCGACCATCAGCGCGGACACCGGCTTCCTCGGCGACTGGGAGTTCGGGGTAGCCGTAACCAAGATCGCTGGCACCCATTCCTACCGCCTGATGTCCCGCAACGGCTTCTACGACAGCGACCGCGGCGGCCACGTGGCCGAGAACTACGAGCGCTTCCACCGCTGCGGCACGCACCAATTGGCCGATACGAAGACGGTGGTCGATCGCTTGGTGGGACCGCTCAACCGGGCACTCAACGACGGCCACGAAGTCTTCCCCGAATACGCGTGATCCTCTCCCGTGAGTACGAGGCGGGCTACATCGATCTCCTCGCGCGCGTCGCCGCCACCCGCATCCGGCCGCCTGAGACCTCCCTCTTCTGGCCCAAGGTCGGGCGCCTCTACGACGGCGAGCTGCTGCTCATTGGGCGGGCGGTGAATGGCTGGATCGACCGGTGGAACACAAGCGCGCCGGCCGATCTCGCGGCGCTAGCGGCTGCCGCCCGAGCGACGGCGGAGGATGGCGTCAATGGCTGTCCGATGGGCTGGGTACTCGATCGCTGGAAGCGCGGCGATGGCGACTACGACACCGCCCGGAGCCAGTTCTGGTTCACCGCCCGCGAGTTTGTCCTGACCGACCATGCCGACTGGGAGGCGGACTGGCCCAGTCACCTCGCGTGGTCAAATCTGGCCAAGGTCTCGCGCTGGACCAAGGGCAGTCCGTCAGGGCGCTTACGCCGGGCCCAACTGCCGGCCGCCGTCGAGCTCCTGGCTCGGGAGGTCGAGGAGCTGGCCCCGCGGCGGATCCTGGTCTTTGCTGGCCGCGACTGGTTCGCACCCTATGCCGCGGGTCTCGGGCTCGACATGGACTGGCGCGATGGGCTCGTCGAGGGTGTCAGTCGCGACCGCCGCTGGGTGGTCGCCGTGCATCCAATGACGCGCAGCCCCTACCGAGTCGCCGACGCCGCGACGGAGGCCTTTGCGACATGAGACCCGAGGACTTGGCGGCCGAGCTTGCTGTGCGAGGCGTCACCCTCCGCAACTGGCTGCGGGCCACCTACCCGCGCGCCCAGAAGCGTGTGGCCTGGGACCTCACATCCGACCAGGTGGCCGTGGCGCGCGCGGCCTTTGCCGATCGACGCGTCAGGCAAGCGGCGCGTGTGCAGGCGATGTCGAGCGGCACCATGGAGTGGTACTGGGAGGGCAACGTTCAGACCACGCTCGCGCACTGGCTCGAAGGACAGGGCTGGACGATCGAATCGATGGCGGTGACTGCCACCAAGCAGCGCGGCACCGACATCGTCGCCACTTGCGACGGTCGGACCATGCGAGTCGAGGTTAAGGGCTGGCCGACTGCTGGCTACGCGGACCCGGCACGAGCCGGCGAGATCAAGAAGACGCGGCCGGGGAACCAGGCGCCCAAGTGGTTCAGCCAGGCGGTTACCAAGGTGATGATCGATCTCGGCGCCCATCCCACCGACCTCGTCGCCATCGGGCTCCCTGACTGGCCGAAGTTCAGAACCCTGATCAGCGCGACCGAGGCGTCGCTGCGAAAGCTCGGCGTTGGGCTGTTTCTCGTCGCCGAGGACGGCTCGGTCGAGGAGCGCCTTCCGCTCGGCGAAATAGGCGACAGGTGAGTTAACCCTCCCCAGACTTCACGTCGCCGGCCTCGCTCCGCGCGAAGAGGGCAGGACAGATCCTCGTGATCGCTTCGAACTACTGCCTCAGGGTCGGCAGAAAATCGTAATGGTCGCGCGCCCTGCACCGTTCTTGACAAATGTAGATTTTGGAGGCAGTGTTGGCAACCGACAACTAAGGAGGTTCGAGCAGATGGCAACCATGACCCAGATGGCCGAGGCGATCTCTCGTGCTCGCCCCGCCAACGACGAAGACCGAGAGATCCTAGTCGAGGCCTCTGGCATCTTGTCTGGCGAGCAGCTGCTCAAAGTGGGACAGGTCGCCGAGATGCTTGGCGTCACCTCCCCCGGCACGATCCGCAACTGGCTCGAAGAGGGCTACTTCGGCGGAGATGTCTTGCGGACTGCCAATGGCACTCGCCTGTTCCGGCTAGCCGATGTGCTGGCGGTCAAGGAGCGCATGGCCAAGACGCGAGCCGAGAATGAGGCCGGGGTCGTCGAGTTCACCGACTATGGCGAGCGTGGTCCGAAGCGCTACCGCCGTCGGGCGCGCTAGGCAAACCACTTCTTCATTTCGAGGGTCGGCTCGCCCTCGTCATCGAAGGGGCCCGCCGGGTCGTAGTCGAAGCCCCAGGTCTCGTAGACCCTTCGTGCGCGGTAGTTATTGACCCGCACCCAGAGCGATAGCCCGACGCAGTCGGCTCTCGTGCGCGCCTTGGCTTCGATGTAGGCCAGGATCGAGCGCGCGTAGCTCCGACCTGGCGCTGGGCTGCCCGGGTCGCGCTCGCCCTGAAAGGGCACATTCACACCAAAGGCGATCACCAGGTAGTAGCGCTGGCGTTCGTCGAACGGCGCGTGACGATGCGGCGGGTCGAGTTTCCAGAAGCCGAGGCGGGCCCCAGCCACCAGCTCCTCCTCTTGCAGGAACAACCAAAGGTCTCTGTCTTCTTCCCAAATGCCGCTCTTCAACTCCTCCTCGACCTCGACCGCCCAGGGTTCCGAGCCAAAGTAGAAGGTCTCCACGCGCGGATCGCCCGCGATGGCCCGTTCGGTCATGAGTGCGGAGTCAGGAAGTGGGGTCCGTGGCATCTCTCATCTCTATGGGGGGTCTTGATCAGACGGGGTAGAAAGGATGCGCCGCGTCAACCGCGACGACTCGGTCAAGCGATCCGGGGGCCTAGGATCTCTCGGTGAGCCTGCTCGCCGAAATCCAGTCGGCCGCCATCGATCCCTCGGTATCGGTAGCTGACTTCCTGCGCCGCTGCCAGATCCTGGCCGCCCGCCTCCGCCACGAGCCCTTCAAGGCCTGGGTCGCCAACGAGCTCAACGGCTATCCCGACGACGCCGACCTGCCGGCCTATCGCAAGAACCTGGTCGGTCAGGTACGCGCGCAGCTCGCCGGACCCTTTGGCCGGCAAGCGAACAATGTGCCGGTTCCTCTGACCTTCCTGCCCGACGACGTCGCCGAGAAGACGCGCAGCTTCAACTTCTTCCAGGGTGTCGGCATGCTCGAAGCCCTGATCACCGGTGCCAAAGAAGGCGGCCACGCGATGCTCGTGAATCCGTTTCCGCCCGAGCTCTTCGCGCCCTTGCAGATCATGGAGGGCTACGGGACGGTCGGCATGTGGAAGGAGCTGCCGACCACGGCCATCAGCAACATCCTCGATCAGGTGAAGAGCCGCGCCTTGGCCTTTACCCTCGACATCGAGGCCGAGAACCCGACGGCGGGTGACGTTCCAGGCACCACGCCACCGGTAGCTCCGGCGAAGGTCGACGCCATCTTCAACACCACCATCCACCGCGGCAACGTGGCGGTCGGCCCGGGGGCCACCGTGCAGGTGGTGCAGGGTGACCTGCGATCGCTACTCGCCTACCTCGAAGCCCACGGCGTTGAGCCTGCCGAGCGGCACGAACTCGAAGACGCAATCAAGGCCGACGGCAAGAAGCCAGGCAACCGGGTGGCCGCCTGGATCGGCAAGGTCTCCCTGCGCCTGGCCGCCTCGGGTGGGCGGATCCTCGAAGGGGGCGGCGGAGCGCTCCTAGCCGCTGCCATCGCCCGCTATTTCGGCCTGAGCTGACCCCAACGCGGTCATAGCCGCGGCGGTCCGTTACTGCGTCGTCGTGCGACCGCGTTGCTCAACCCAGGCCTCCACGCGCTCGGGATCGAGATCGTCGACTTGTTCGACGGCCTGATGCTCCTCGCACCAGTGAACGAAGCCGGCCTCGTAGAGCTCCGTAGCCAGGCCTGTCGAGATGCTGGAGAGACCGTCCTCGTCGAACTCGGGGCCGAGCGATGCGATGGCTCGCCCGACGCGCTTCTTAGCCCGGAAGCGCAGCACTTGGGGCATGACGTGGTGATCGGAATAACGGCCCAGCATCACGAGTAAGCCCTCGTCGGCCTCCGCCAGCATGCCCAGGACGACCCTCTCTTCGTCGTCGTGGCGCCAGTGAGGAGCTGTTCCGAAGGACATCATCCGGTTCTCTTCGTCGGTGATGGTGAAGGGGTGCCAGAGGGCGGTCGAGCCGAAGTGCGCCATCTCGGAGAGGGTGGCGTAGACGTGGCGGATCCCGCGCATCTCCTTGGCCGCATCCGCGAAGAGCTCGCGGAAGGTCCTGCGCTTGCCGAGGGGCTTAGGCCGTTCCAGGTCGGTCAGGTAGTCCGGGTGCAGGTCGAGGTAGCGGACTAGGGCGAGCAGCTCGTACTGAGCGCGCAGAAGCGTGTAGGCGGCGTGCGGATTGGTCTCTCGGACGGCGGATAGAACGCCGCGGTGGAGCGAGATCGCCCGATTGATGAACGAGCTCAGCGGCATGTGCTCGCGGAACAGAGCGGCGCCCTCGATCGGGAAGAACGCTTCCTTGACGAGCTCGACGAAGAGCCTCTCGCGTTCCTCGGCCTCGACGATCGCCTGCTCAGCCTCGGGCACCTTCGAGAGATCGAGCGGGATGACCTCGAAGCCTGGCACGACCGCCAACTCGTCCGTCTTCTCGTCGGTCTCGTTGGTCGGTTCCATGCCCTCAGGGTAGGCGCAAGTGGCGTCAGCTCTCCCAAACCCAGAGTGGGTCGGCTAGGCCTGACGAACTTGCCAACCGCCTCCTGGCCGCTCGATGTATCGTGGTGCAAACGTTGAGATTTGCAGCGGTTCGTCAAGCACGAGCTAAGCGTAATCTGGCATCACGGAAAAACACCTGCTGCCGCACTCAGATCGGCTTGAACGCCTCGAAGGGTTGGCGGCAGTCGCGGCAGTAGAACAGCGAGCGGCACTGGGTCGGGCCGAAGGCGCTGTCCATCGCCACGCGGGCTGACTGGCAGTACGGACACCGGACGTCCGCGGGATCGGCCGGCGGAGCGAAACCGGATGCGGCAAGCCGAGCCCGACCGCGATCGCTGATCCGGTCCGACGTCCACGGCACGCGCCAGGTGAACGCGACCTTCGCCTCACGGCCGAGCGGCGCGAGCGCCTCGACAACTGCGTCGCGGATCACGTCGAGCGCGGGGCACCCGACGAAGGTCGGGAGCAGCTCGATGTCGATGCCGTCGGCGGTGACGGCGACCCGCTCGACGATGCCCAGATCGACGATCGAGATCGTCGGGATCTCCGGGTCGTACACGGTGGCCAGGAGGTCACGGACGGTCGCATCGGAGACCCCGGCTGTCGGGAGTGTCTCGATCACCACGTCGCGCCCACCTCGGACCGGCGCACCGAGGTGAACTCGCCCCAGAGCGTCCGGAACGCCTCGGAATGGCCGGACCGTCCATCGCCCGGCGTCGCCGTCTCGGGCGGCATCGGCAGGTCGAGCGGCACGAGGATGCCGGTCAGATCCGCCCGCCAGGCCGCTTCGGCCGCGGTCATGGATCGCGTGAAGACCCCGGCGTCGAGGAGCGTCGCCTCGCCCTCGAGGGGCGTGAACACGCTGGCGGCATCGGCCTCCGCGCCCTCGAGCGCCCGCTCGAGACGCCCGCGGGCATCGCGCCCGCCCTCGGCCAGGCGCGAGATCCAGGTCGTCAGGTGCATCCGGTGATATCGCTCCTCGCGTCGGAGCTTGGCCACGAGGTCGGCGAGCGGCGAGTAGCCGTTCCCGATCGACGCCAGCCGCGCCTCGTCGGCCAGCTCGTAGAGGAAGCGCCGGGCGATCGTGTCGGCCCAGTCGCCGCGGGGATGGTCGAGGAGGCGGGCGTGGCGATAGTCTTCGGGCTCGCGGTCGTACGCGATCGCGTCGGCGTCCCGGCCATCATCGAGGGTCGTCGCGAGCAGCTCGTACAGCGCTCGCGCGTGGCCGAGCTCGTCCTGGGCGATCGAGCTCATGGCGACATCCTCCTCGAGGAGCGGGGCGATGCCCGTCCACTCGGAATCGCTGAAGCCGATGACGAACTCGTCGTCGGCCATCGACAGGAGGAGCTCGGCGAGGGCGGTGCGGACGCCCGGCTCGAGGGCGGTGGCCGGCATCACGCCTGACCGTCCCTGCGGCCGGTCGTGTTGTGGGACTCGGCCCGGGCACCCGGCTTCTGGGTGCCGGCGCGGGCTCGGGCGGCGGCAAGCTTGTCGCGCATCGCGTAGCCGCCGGGCTTCTTGAACGACCGATCGAGCGGCGGGTGGAGGAGGTCCGCGTCCTCGAGCACCAGGATGTCCGACCGTCGGATCACCCACAGTCGATCGCTCTCGCCGCGGCGACCGAACATCTCGCGGGCGTAGTGGATCGCCAGCTCGCCATCCGGTGCCATGACGTTGCCGCCGTGGCGCATCGGGTCGCCGTCCTTCTCCTGGCGGAAGACCTCGAAGGGCTCGAGCGTGTGGCCCGGCTCGGGCGTCGCGGTCATCAGGCGGCCGCCATCGGTGCGGCGAGGACGGTGTCGCGGACCCAGCGGGTGTCCTCGCGGTTGAGACGTCGGAACTCGAGGCGCTCCTGGGACTTCGGGCCATGGTTCGTGACGACGGTCCGAAGCTCGTTCCAGTCCGGCTCGGTGTAGCGCCACTCCCCCGCCTCCGGGTCCAAACGCAGCTCCGGATCCGGGATCACGAGGCCGAGCTCGAGGAGCCGCGGCACGTAGATCGTCAGGAACTCCTGGCGAAGCTCCTCCGAGGTCTTGGCCTTGATCCGCCAGTGGAGGTCGCGATCCTTCGCCCGGTCGCCGCGCGGACCGTGCATCTGCATGAGCGGGCCCCACCACCGGTCCAACGCGTTCTGGACCATCGCCCGCTGGGCGTCGCTGCCGGTCATGAGGGTCACCACGACATCACGCCCGTGCATGATGTGGACCGACTCCTCCCAGCAGATCTTCTGCATCGTTCGGGCATACGGCGCGTAGCTGCTGTCGCGCAGCGCCTGCTGGGCGACGATCGCCGCGGCGTCCACGAGCCAGGCGATGATCCCGACGTCGCCCCACGACACCGTCGGGTAGTGAAAGACGTTGTGGAACTTCGTCTTGCCGGCGATGAGGTCGTCGAGCATCGCCTCCCGCGGCTTGCCGAGGTCCTCCGCGACGCGGTAGAGCAGCTGGGCGTGCCCGACCTCGTCCTGGACCTTGGCGGTGAGGGCCAGCTTCCGGCGCAGGGTCGGGGCTCGCATGATCCACTCGCGTTCCGGCAGGACGCCCATGAGCTCGCTGTTGGCGTGCATCTCGACGAAGCGCATGACGGCCGTGCGGTACTCGTCCGGCATCCAGTCGGTCGCCTCGATCTTGCCGCCGGCGATGACGTGGGCCTCGAAGTGGGCGAACCGCTCGTCGTGCGGAAGGTCGTCGTTCCAGGGCCGCTCGCTGCGCTGGCGGACCGGCAGGACGGGATCGAGGGCGAGGGGATCGGTCATCGGGATGCCTCCGGGCTCATTCGGCTGAGAGCATGCGCTGGACGAGGCCGACGAGGTGGTCGGCGATGCGATCGGGAGAGAGGCGGCCCTCGGGGTCGTACCAGGTCGCGACCGCATTGAGGGCGGTGAGGATCACCGTCGCCGCGATCGCCGGGTCGGTCAGGCCGAAGGCGCCGATCGCCATGCCCTCGGCGATGTGGTGGCGAAAGCGCGCTTCGTAGGCGTCGCGCCGCTCCAGAACGGCGGCACGGCGCCCGTCACCGAGCGAACGCCATTCGTGGACGAAGACGCTCGCATCGCCGACATCACTCGTGACCACCTCGACGTGCGCCCGGACGAGCGAGGTCAGGGCTTCGACCGGGTCGCCTGGCCGCCGGGTCTGGGCGGCCAGCTCGGCGGCATCCGCCGCGGCCTCGAACCGGCCCGCGGCCCGATCGACGATCGCCCAGAGCACGTCCTCCTTCGAGGTGACGTGGGCATAGAGGCTCGGTCCCTGCATCGACAGCGCTCGGGCAATGTCGCGGACGCTCGTGGCGGCGTAGCCGTGCAGCCGGAAGAGGTCGCTGGCGACGTCCTCGATGGCGCGGCGGCGGGTGGCTTCGACCATCAGGCTGGCTGACTCCCTAACGAACGATCGTTAGGGACGATGCCTCAGCCGCAGGGAACCGTCAAGCCTCAATCTCATGCCAGAGGCGGGAACCGCTCGCCCGCCCGTGGCGTCCACCGGGCCACGATCCCGATCCGTCGACCGTCACGAGGCTCCCGCCAGATGCGAACCCTCCCGCTGGTCCTCCTCGCCGTCACCGCTCTTATCGTCCCGACTGTCACGCTCGCGGCCGGCTCGACGACGCCCGTGTCGCAGGCCTTCGTGATCACCGGCCTGGTCCTGGGCGATCAGAAGGCCGATGCGTCCGGCAAGATCGGACTCGAGGGCGACCAGCTCTATGCCTCGGTCGGCTGCAACTCGATCGGCGGGAAGGTCGGGCTCGATGGCGACACGGTGACCATCACCGATTCCCTCGTGATGACGCAGATGGCCTGCCCCGGGACGGTTGGCCAGCTCGAGGACATGTTCGTCAAGCTGCTCCAGCACGGGCCATTCCGGATCACCGCCGACGCGTGGGTGGGCGACGGGGCGTCGATCCTCGTCCAGGAGCTTGCATCGGGGCCCATCCCGAACGCGAGCGCGCCCGACGAGCCAGTCGGGAGCAGTCCCGGCGCCGTCATCACCGATCCGTTCCAGAGCTGCCCGCCGCTTCCGAGCGGGCTGAACGGCACGACACCCATCGTCGTCGGGCCGGGCTCGGTCGGCGGCGGCTCCAGCGGCAGTGGCTCGAGCGGGAGCGGAAGTGGGTCGGCGGCAGCGGCGACCGCGATCCCAGTCCCCGGCTCGACCGGCGACGAGCCGCCCGTCCCGCCCGATCCCGGCCAGACGCCCGACCTCGGTCAGAAGGAACCCGAGCCGAGCTTCGTCGTCGAGCCGGGTGCGACCCTCTTGCCCGAGCCGCCGCCGACCGGCGGCGTCGTGGAGCCGGATCCCGGCTTCACCGGCGGCGGCACCGATCCGGGGACCGGCATCGGGACCGACCCGGGCGTCGGCAAGCCCGTGATCCTCGATCCCTGCGTCGAGCGGATGTACGCGGTCGATGCGGCCAACGGCACCGGAGGCGTCGCACCGAAGGCGGCCGGCCGAGCGGAACATGCCGGTTTCGCGAGCTCCGACGCCGCGGCGCTGGTCGTCCCGATCGGCGTTGCTCTCGCCCTCATCGCCCTCGTTGCGTTCCTCGCGGCTCGGCGCTGGCGCGCCGCTCGCCTCGACGACGTTGCGCCGGTTGCGACCGTGGCCGCGGAGCCCGAGGACCCGACTGCTACTCCCCGGTGAACCGCGGCGGCCGCTTCTCGATGAAGGCGGCGATCCCTTCCGCGTGGTCTCCGGTGCGGCCGGCGAGATCCTGGAGGTATGCCTCGTAGGCGAGGGCCGCCTCGAAGTCTCGATCGAACGCGGCGTTTAGCGCCCGTTTCGTCAGGGCCACCCCGACGGGAGCGCTGTCGACGATCCGCTGGGCCACGGCCTTCGCCTCCTCCGTGAGCGCGTCGGCTGACACGACCTTCAGCACGAGACCGATCCTCTCGGCCTCGCTCGCGTCGACCGGTTCGTTGAGGAGCGCCATCGCCGACGCGCGGGCCGGACCGACGAGTCGCGGCAGGATCCAGGTCGCGCCGGTATCCGGGATCAGCCCGAGGCGCCCGAACGCCAGCACGAAGCTCGCGCCCTCGGCCGCGACCCGCAGGTCGCACGCGAAGGCCAGCGAGGCGCCCGCGCCCGCCGCGATGCCGTTGATCGCGCCGACGATCGGCTTGGAGAGACTGCGCATCGTCCGGACGATCGGGTTGTAGCGCTCGCGGAGCTCCTCGCCGAGCGACGGTGCGTCGGGCTCGAGCCGCTCGTGGAGGTCCTGTCCGGCACAGAACGCCCGCCCGGCGCCCGTGAGGATCACGGCTCGGACCTGCTTGTCGCGTTCGGCCGATCGCAGCGCGGTCAGGAGCTCGCGCTTCATCGGGATCGTCAGCGCGTTGAGCGCCGCTGGGCGATCGAGCGTGATCGTGGCGATCCCGGCGGCGATCTCGGTCCGGATCGTCGGGTCGGTGTCTGGCATCGACCTCAGGGGGTAAACGCCCGAAGCTCGCCCTCGACGAGCTCGAAGACCCGCCGGTCGATCGGCTCGTCGGAGCCGTCCGCGCGAGTCGCGACGAAGTCTCCGAAGAGGCCCGCGAACTCCGGGTCGTCGGCGCGCAGCGAGCCGGCCACGAGGAGGTGCCGCTCCGGCAACCCGACCATGACCCGGGCATCGGCGCCGAGCTGGGCTGCCAGCTGCGCCCGGACCTCCGGCAGGAGGATCCGTGCGGCATCGCCACCGTCCCCGCTGTCAGAGGACCGCAGGCGGCGAGGCCCCTCGACCTCGTCCGTCCACGGTTGGGTCGCCGACCACGCCGCGAGATTGCGGAGGGCCGTGGCACGAAGCGTCTCGGGGTCGATCCGCCAGCCCAGCAGGTGGTCGGCGTTGATCAGGACGTCGAACCCGCCCGCTGGGATCGCATATGCGATCGTCAGGCCCTCCGGCCCGTCATCGACCAGCGGCAGGGCATGGGAGCGGAGGCCCTCGGTCGCGAGCTGCTCGCGGTCGATTCGGCCGAGGTTCGTGCCGTGCATCTCGGCCGGCCGGAGCAGCGGCACGACGAGCGTCGCCGCGACGGACCAGTCCTGCTCCGGGGTCTCGTGGATCGGGCTGGTCGCGGGCGGCGGGTGATGGCCGCCGACCGGCGCGTCGGGATCGATCGGCGTGCGCAGGTCCGGCGCGGCGTCGCGCAGCGCCCCGTGCGGCTCGTCCCCGATGTCGTCGTCCCAGGCCATCGCGCTCTCCCCGTGCGTCAGCGACCGCGCCAGGTCGGCGGGCGCTTCTCCCCGAATGCAGCCATCCCCTCTTTCTGGTCGTCGGTGTCGAACAGGAGGTAGAACGATCGCCGCTCGAACTCCAGCCCGGCCTCGAGCGACAGCTCCTCGGCCCGGTTCACCGCGGCCTTCGCCGCCAGCACGGCGACCGGTGGCATCGCCGCGATCCGAGCGGCGAGCTCGAGGGCGGCGGGCACGGTCGCCTCGGACGGCACGACGCTCGTGACGAGGCCGTGGGCCTCGGCCTCACGCGCACCGATCATCCGGCCGGTCAGCACGACCTCCATCGCCTTCGCCTTGCCGATCGCACGGGTGAGGCGCTGCGTCCCCCCGGCACCGGGCATGACGCCGAGGGTGATCTCGGGCTGGCCGAACTGGGCGTCCTCGCCGGCCACGATCAGGTCGCAGGTCATCGCCAGCTCGCAGCCGCCACCGAGGGCGTAGCCGCGGACCGCGGCGATGAGCGGCTTCCGGATCCGCTTGATCCGCTCCCAGCGGTAGAAGTGGTCATCGACGCTGAGGCTCGTCGGCGTCTGGGCCGCGAGCTCTTTGATGTCCGCCCCCGCCGCGAAGGCCCGATCGCCGGCGCCCGTGATCACGATCGCCCGACAGGCCGGCTCGCGGTCGAGCATCTCTAGGGCGTCCGTCAGCGCCTCGATGAGCGCGAAGTTGAGGGCGTTGAGGACCTCGGGCCGGTCGAGGACGACGAGGGCCACGCCGTCGAGCTCGCCCGCCGGGCCAGACGCCGGCAGGGTCGCGTGGATGAGCGGCTTCGGCGTGTCCTCGGGCGCTGGGTCACGGCGCGCGGCCTGGGTCATCCCGTCCTCCGTGGTCGCGGACAGTATCGCCCCGCCGGTCAGCCGGCGAGCAGATCCGGCGCATCCTCGACGACGAGGAAGGTCGCGAGGTCCGGCGCGATGTCGCGCAGGATCCGGCCGGCCTGGCGCATCGGGTCGGAGCGGAGGCCGTCGTCCATCGCGGCGCGATCGTCGAAGTCCATGGCCGCCACGAGCGCGAGATCCGTCTCGCTGCCGAGCGCGCCGGTGACGCGCCAGATCCGGCTCGATCGAAGGCCCGGTGTCTGGGCGACGAGCGGCAGGTGCTCCTCGCGGTAGCGCCGCTCGAGCGTCGCGAGGGCTTCGTCGCCGCCGTCGGGGTGGCGGTAGAGCACGAGCAGGGTCGTCATGCCTCTTCTCCTTCGGGGTCCGGGTCGGGGTGGCGAAGCTCGTCGTCGAGCGGCTCGGCCCGTCGCTTTGCGGCCGTCTCGGTCGATCGGTAGAAGCCGCCGATCGCCTCGTTGAAGAGGCCTGGCCGGCGAACCATGACCTCGTGGCCGCAGTCCGGTGCCACGAAGAGCCGCCCATCGGGCAGCTGGCGGGCGAGGGCCGAGGCTTGCTCGACCGGCACGAACGGGTCGCGGTCTCCGCAGACGACCATCGCCGGCATGTCGATCGCGTGGAGCTCCGCCGGCGTGAGGAGCGCCTGGCGGGCGATGTCCGCCGCGATCGCCGGCAGGAGCCGCTGCCACGCGCCCACACCCTGGCCGGCATCGTGGCGCCGGCTCAGCTCAGCCGCCCAGCCGGGGTTGCGGGCGAGGATCGTCTCGGGATCCATGAGCCGCCGCCCGACGCTCGCCCGCGGCTCGCGGAGGGTCGTGATGCCGACGACGACCAGCGTCCGAAGCCGCTCGGGCGAGCGAGAGGCGAACTGGAGGGCCGTCATCGCACCCATCGAGAAGCCCAAAAGATGGAACGTCTGGAGCCCCAGCTCGTCGACGAAGGCCCGCAGGTCGTCGACGAGCCAGTCGTACGAGAAGCCCTCGGCGGCATCCCACCTGGTGCCGCCGTGGCCGCGGGCGTCCGGGATGTAGACGCGGAATGCCTTGGCCATGAGCGGCAGCTGCGCCGCGAAATCCTCGCGCCCCACCGAGGTCGCGCCGTGAAGGAGGACCAGAGCCGGTCCCGCGCCCCGGACGTCGTAGGCGATGTCGAGGCCATTGGCGTGGATCGTCGGCACGGCTCGGGCGCTAGCCCTTGATGCCCTCAACAGGGCTCTGGGTGCCGTGGTCGACCCGCAGGTACTGCCGCCGGAAGTAGAGCAGCGGGTCCACTTCGGTGTCGCCCGAGATGCTCAGCGAATCGACCCGGCCGATGAACAGCTCGTGATCCCCGACGCCGTAGGTCTGGACGACCGTGCATTCGAGGGTCGCGAGGGTGTCGTCGAGGATCGGCATGCCCGACGGCCCGGCGTGCCATGTGGCGCCGCAGAACTCGTCGCGACCCGGGCTCACCGGGGCGTGGGCAAAGCAGTCGGACAGGGCCTGCTGATCATGTCGCAGGACGTTGACCGCGAAGCGCCCGGCCGCGCCGACCATCGGCGTGATGAACCGGGTCCGCGCCAGGGCGACCATCACGAGGGGTGGGTCCAGCGAGACCGACGACATAGCGCTGACCGTGATGCCGGCCGGCGCTCCCGCCTCGTCGAACGTGGTGATGACGCTGATCCCCGTCGCGAACCGGCCCATGACGTCGCGGAAGGCCTCGCCACCGATCTCCACGGGCGGGAGTCTAGTCGGGCGGGGGCCGAACCCTCGCAGCGGCGGACTTCGCGCCGAGCGGCAAAGCGCACCGCGGCGACCGCGTCCGCGCCCGCGGCGTCGATACAATCCCGGCGATGTCCACCCACCTCTGGGATCGCGCCGCGCTCGTGCCTGCCCGGGACGGCGAGCGGCGCCCCGAGCTCGTCTCCCTCGAAGCCGGCCTGCCGACCCTGGCCGACCTGTTCACGTTCATGCGCGACGCTGAGCTGCGCTGGTCGACGCTCCGGATGCGGATCGAGGAGCGGACCTTCGGCACCCGCGGCGAGCTCGTCACCACCATGGAAGCCTCGGTCCGGCACCCGAGGCACGCCCGGGTCGTCACCTCCGAGTCCGGGCCGGGCGCCGCGACGGGCCACGAGCTGTGGCTTTCCGACGGCGAGACGATCTGGACGTATTCAACGACCCACCGCCTCGGCACGAAGCGCCCGATCCGCAACCGGATCAAGCTCGACGGCGACCTGCCGGGCTTTGCCCAGGTGTACGAGCCGCTCACGCCGCTCGCGATGGAGACGCTGCCGGAGCTGTTCATCCATCCCGCCGGCTACTGCCAGAACGTGCTGACGACGGGCGACTGCGCGGTCACGGGCACGGATCGGATCGCCGGCCGCGAGGCGATCGTCGTCGTGTGCGACCACCCGCGGACCATCGAGCGGGTCGCGGATCGGCCCGATTTCGCGATCGAGATCGCCGTCGATCGGCTCGACGGGGTGATCCTCCGGCTGGTCGAATCGATCGGCCGCGAGGTCACCCGGATCGCGGAGGTCGTCCACTACCAGCCCGACGCGCCGCTGCCGCCGTCGACCTTCGAGCTCGAGTTCCCCGAGGGCGCGACGATCCTCTACTGAGCCGGCAGCGCGGCCGGCGATGGCCGGCTCGGGACCGCTGAAACCCGATCCGGGACGGCCGTATGATCCCGGCCACTGCACGAGGAGCCAGCCCCTGATGGCGACGTCCGCGAGCCACGACCACGCGAAGCATCCGCGTCTCGAGGAGCTCGAGGCGATGGTCCGCGACGGCCGGATCGACACCCTCATCGTGGCCTTCACGGACATGCAGGGCCGGCTCATGGGCAAGCGCGTCCAGGCCCAGGCCTTCCTCGACGGCGTCATCGACCACGGCGCCCACTTCTGCACGTACCTCCTCGGCACGGACATGGAGATGGGCACGCCGGACGGCTTCAAGCTCATGAACTGGGACACGGGCTACGGCGACTACGTCGCGGCGCCGGTCTGGGACTCGGTCCGGGTCCTGCCATGGCTCGAGAAGACCGCGCTCGTGCTCTCCGACACCGTCGACGAGGAGAGCCACGAGGAGATCCCCGTCTCGCCCCGGACGATCCTCAAGCGCCAGGTCGAGCGTGCCCGGGCGGCGGGCCTCTCGGTGAAGGCCGGCTCCGAGTTCGAGTACTACGTCCTCAAGGATTCGTGGGACCAGATCGCGGAGAACGGCTACGCCGTGCCAAAGCGCTTCGGGACCTACAACGAGGACTACCACCTGCTCCAGGCGACGAAGGCCGAGCCCCTCCATCGCCTCCTCCGGAACTACATGACCGAGGCAGGCGTGCCCATCGAGTTCTCGAAGGGCGAGGCGGCGCCGGGCCAGCACGAGGTCAACATCCGCTACGACGACGTCCTCGAATCGGCCGACCGCAGCGTCCTCTTCAAGAACGGCGCGAAGGAGATCGCGTACCTCAACGGCTGGGGCATCACCTTCATGGCCAAGCCGGACCACACCTGGACCGGCTCATCGGGCCATCTCCACATGAGCACGTGGGACGTCGACGGCGCGAACCCGCTGACGTACGAGCCGAAGGACGGGCTGCCCTACGGCATGAGCCGCCAGTTCAGCCACTTCGTCGCCGGGATGATGAAGCTGTCGCGCGAGCTCGCGATCTTCATCGCCCCGTTCATCAACAGCTACAAGCGCTACGCCTCGTTGTCGTGGGCGCCGGTCAACGTCGTCTGGGGGCGCGACAACCGCACCACCGGCTTCAGGCTCGTGGGCAATGGCTCCGGCTTGCACGTCGAGGACCGCTTTCCGGGCGGCGACATGAACGCCTACCTGACCTACGCCGCGATGATCGGCGCGGGGCTCTATGGCATCGAGCACAAGGTCAAGCTCGATCCCGAGTTCAAGGGCAACGGCTACGTCGCGAAGGGTGTCGAGCGGATGCCACGGGCGCTTTACGAGGCGATCGCCGAGCTCGAGCGGTCCAAGGCCGCCGTCGAGATCTTCGGCCAGGACGTCGTCGACCACTACCTCAACGCGGCCCAGGTCGAGCAGCGGTTGTACGACTCGGTCGTCCACGACTGGGAGCGCGAGCGCTACCTCGAGCGCGGCTGACCGGTCCGGCTCCGCGATCCGGAGCCCGCGGATCGGGCGTATCCCCCGGCACCTGTTTCACCACTCCAGGTCAGGGGGACACGATGACTCGATCAGTTCGATTTGCCCTTGCCACGACCCTGCTGGTGGTGCTCGCGCTCGGCTCGGTGGCGACGGCGGCGGCCAGCGGCCGCAAGGTCTTCGATTCATCGATGGCGGCGATCCCGGCCGGCGCACCGACCTTGTTCGGGGTCGCGGGCGGCGGCGTCGCCTGGGTGATCGATGAGGGCGACGCGACCCTCACGGCAACTGGCCGCCTGCACGTCGAGGTCCAGGGCCTCGTGCTCGCTTCCAGCCACACGAACCCGGTCGGCACGGGCCTCGCCATCGTCACGTGCTCCGGCGTTGTCGCCGCCACCACGGCGGCGGTTCCGTTCTCAGCCGCCGGCGACGCCGAGGTCGATGCGACCGTGTCGCTGCCATCGCCCTGCTTCGCGCCGGCCGTCCTCTTCGCCGGGGTCACCGCCAACGGCGACCGCTGGTTCGCGGCCACAGGCTTCTAGTCGCCGATCGTGGGGCCGGCGCAACTGCCGGCCCCACGGCCATCTGGCACTCGCTACGCTCTCGGCGACGAGGGCGCTCGACCGATCCCGCGAGGCCCCACCCCGAGCCAGGAGGAGCCCGCGATGCGGCTGCAGGACAAGGTCACGATCATCACCGGCGGCGCGAGTGGCATGGGCCGGGTGGCGGCCCGGATGTTCGCCGCGGAGGGCGCGAAGGTCGTCGTCGCCGACGTCACCGCGGCCGCCGCCCAATCGGTCGTCGACGAGGTGAAGGCGGCGGGCGGCCAGGCGGTAGCGGTCGTCGCCGATGTCTCGAAGGAGGCGGACGCCAAGCGGATGGTCGACGAGGCGATCGCCGCGTTCGGCCGGATCGACGTCCTCTACAACAACGCCGGGATCATGCCCGAGGCGGACCACTCGGTCATCGACACCTCGGTCGAGGACTGGGACCGGGTCATGGCCGTGAACGTCCGGGGCGTCTTCCTGGGCTGCAAGTACGCGATCCCGAAGATGGTCGAGCAGGGCTCCGGCTCGGTGATCAACATCTCGAGCTTCGTGGCGCTCATGGGCTGCTCGAACCCGCAGGACGCGTACACCGCGTCGAAGGGCGCGGTCCTCGCGCTCACGAAGTCGCTGGCCGTCCAGTTCGCCCCCAACGGCGTTCGGACGAACGCGATCTGCCCCGGGCCGGTGGAGACGCCACTGCTCATGAGCTGGCTCGTGAAGGACGAGGAGGCCAAGCGAATCCGCCTCGCTCGCAACCCCACCGGTCGCTTCGGCAAGCCCGAGGAGATCGTCTACATGGCGATGTACCTGGCGTCCGACGAATCGCGCTGGACCAACGGCGCATCGATGGTCGTCGATGGCGGCATCACGGTGAACTACTTCTAGGCGATCGCCGGGACGCTAGCCGCCGCCGCAGCCCTGGAGCATCAGATCGGGGAAAGCATGTGCGAGGGCGTGCCCTGCGGCGTCCGCCAGGCCCGTCGCGAAGAACGCCCAGACGAGAAGGGCGACCACCACCACTGCGATGACCACGGTTCGTGATCGGACCGGCGGCCGGGACGAGCGATCGGGTCCCGCAGTGCCATCGCCGAAGGTTGGCTCCTGGGGCGTGCTGTCGAACGCCATGCGCCTGAGACGGTCGATCTCGGCGAGCGTGACGCGAGCGTATGATCGAGCGCAGTCCACCAGTTCGTCCCGGCGTTCGACCCACCCCGTCGCGCCGGCGCAGCCCAGCGAGGTTCCTTCCGATGGCCGTCAACCAACCCACCGAGCCGTCCACCAAGCCCGAGATCAGCGCCCTGAAGATGGTCCTCGGCGGCGAGTCCGTCGACGCGGCTGACGGCCAGACCTTCGAGATCGTCAACCCGGCGAACGGCGCGGTCATCGCGACGGCGCCGCTCGGTGGCAAGGAAGATGTCGATCGGGCGGTCGCGGCAGCCCAGAAGGCCTTCGAGGACCCGAAGGGCTGGGCGACGTGGGCCGCCGGCAAGCGCGGCCGGACGCTCGCGAAGTTCGCCGACATCGTCAAGAAGAACAGCGAGGAGCTGGCCCAGCTCGAGAGCCGCAACACCGGCAAGCCGATCACGAGCGCCCGGGGCGAGATCATCGGGGCGAGCCTGGTCTTCGACTACTACGCCGGCGCCGCGAACAAGATCTACGGCCAGACGATCCCGGTCAGCAAGCCCGGCCTCGACCTGACGCTGCGCGAGCCGATCGGGGTGGTCGGGCTGATCGTTCCGTGGAACTTCCCACTGCTCATGGCCTCGTGGAAGCTCGGGCCTGCGCTCGCGGCCGGCAACACCTGCATCCTCAAGCCCGCGAGCCTCTCGCCGATGACGGCCATTCGCGTGGCCGAGCTGGCCCTCGAGGCCGGCTTCCCGCCCGGCGTCATCAACGTCGTGACGGGTCCGGGGGGAACCGCGGGAGCAGCGATCGCAGGCCACCCCGGCATTGGCAAGGTCGCCTTCACGGGCGAGACCACGACGGGCCAGGAGATCATGCGGCTCGCCTCGAACAACGTGAAGAAGATCAGCCTGGAGCTCGGCGGCAAGAGCCCCAACGTCGTCTATGCCGATGCCGATCTCGAGCGATTCGCCGCGGAATCGCCGTACAGCGTCTTCGACAATTGCGGCCAGGACTGCTGCGCCCGCTCGCGGATCCTGGTCGAGCGGTCGGCCCACGACACGGTCGTCGGGCTCTTCGCCGAGGCGACTCGCAAGGTCAAGGTCGGCGATCCCGCCGACGAGGCCACCGAGGTCGGAACGCTCGTCAGCTTCAAGCAGCGCGACCGCGTCAAGGACTACATCGAGATCGGCCTCGGCGAGGGCGCTCAGATCGTCGTCGGCGGCATCGAGCCCGATGATGAGGCGCTCAAGGGCGGTGCCTACCTCATGCCGACCGTGTTCGACGCGGTCACGAGCGACATGCGGATCGCGAAGGAAGAGATCTTCGGCCCTGTCGTGTCGATCATCCCCTTCGACACCGAGGCCGAGGCGATCCGGCTGGCGAATGCCACGCCGTACGGCCTGTCCGGATCGGTCTGGAGCCGCGACATCGGCAAGGCCCTCCGGACCGCGAAGGGCATCCAGGCGGGCGTCCTGTCGGTGAACAGCAACTCGTCGGTCCACACCGAGGCGCCGTTCGGCGGCTACAAGATGTCGGGCATCGGGCGCGAGCTCGGGATGGCCGCGGTGGACCTCTATACCGAGATCAAGAACATCTTCATCGACCTGCGCTGACCGTCCGTCGTCCGGGACTGAGCGTCGTCCGGGACTGAGCGGCCGGCCATCGGCAAACCAGCTGGCGGCTCGCGGCGTACCCACCCGTGATGGACGATCCGGCGCGGCGCGCTGACGAGCGGCTCGAATCGGCCGAGTTCGCGCCAGTCCGCGTCGCTGCTCGCGGCGGCCGGCGGCTGTGGTCCCTCGGCGTCGCTGCCGGGTGGCTGGCCGTCGTGGGCGCGGTCGTTGGCCTCGGCATCCTCGGTCGCTCCGGCGTCGCACCTGGTGGCGTGGTCTCTTCGACCGGCGGGCCAGCCGCCCGGGCGATGGCCAATCCTCCGGCGAACGAAGCGGCCCCCGGGCTAACCCGACCGAGCAACCCCGATCCCGTCGCCTTCCACACGTCAACGGACGCCACGGGGATGCGGGTCACGGGCACGGTCCTTGTCCGCGAGGTCGTGTGGGTGTTCATCTCGATCCAGGACCTGCAGGGCGGCGTGGTCACCTGGCGTTCGATGTCGGTCGAGGATCCCGACGGCGGCATCCGGCCGAACAAGACGCCGGGGTTCGATGTCCACATCGACCTGGCGCCGAGACCCGGGGCGGTTGCCGTGCAGGTCGAGGTCACCGCCTACGACAACCTCGGTCATGAGATCGGCTCGGTCCGCGAGGTGGTGGGCGGACCGACGCACCGCGTGATCCACCTCCGGACCGGGCTGACGCGCTGATCGCGCCCGCTGTCAGAGGTGGCCCAGTACCGGGTCGCCTGGCGGGATCTCGGGATGATGGCGGGCGAGCCAGTCGGCGATCGCCCAGTAGGTGGTCTTGAAGCTGATGCCGTCCCACGGAATCGCGTCCGGGGCGAACGTCCGAACCTCCAGCGATTCGGGACTCGTCGTCGGTTCGCCACCGATGATCCGGGCCTCGAAGGCGAGGACGACAACCGCCGCCTCGAGGCGCGAGTAGAACCCGACGATCTCGCCCGGCTCCACGATCAGGCCGGTCTCCTCGAGGGTCTCCCGGCGAGCTGCCTCGGTGACGGTCTCGTCGACCTCCAGGAACCCGCCCGGCTGGGCCCACGTGCCGCGCCCCGGATCGATCCCCCGCCGGATCAGGACGAGCTCGCCGTGATCGGTCACGGGCAACGTCGTCACGACCAGCCGCGGGTTGACGTACGCCACGAAGCCGCACGACGGGCAGGCCAGCCGATGGCGCTCCTCGCCGGGGACCGCGCCGAAGCGCAGCTCGGCGCCGCAGCGCGAGCAGTAGGTGATCGAGGACGCCAGCCAGGCGGGGATGCCGCGGCCGGATTCGATGTCGGTGGGTCGGGCGTCCGGCCCGCGGTCGGGCTGATCGCCGGCTCGCGGTTTCGGGGCGGTCACGCGGTCACGCCTTATGCCGTCAACTTTCACCCTGTCAGCGCCGCGACCCACGCCGCGGCGATGACGATGACCCCGATCGATCCGACGACGACCCACGACAGGCGGAAGAGCCCACGGCCCCGATTGACCGGCATCCAGGCCCAGGCGCTCCGCCAGATCCGAAGGATCGCATCGCCGGTCGTCACCACGAAGATCGGACCGCCGATCAGGACGCACAGCTTGACGAGCGGGCTGGCGAGGGTCGAGCCGGTCTCCAGCGCCGTGATGGCAATGAAGCCGGCGACCAGGGCGATCGCGGACAGGTTGATGTAGTGCCGCTGGAGCGGGGTCGGTGCCGTCTCGGGGATCCGATCGGGCGGCCGTGACGCGGCCGCCGCGTGCGTGGCGGAGCCAGCCGTGGCACCCGGCGCCGCCACTTCCGGTGCGGCCGCCACGTGCTCCGGCACGCCCTGCCGATCGAGCACGGGCATGCCCGGCTCCCAGCGCGGATCATCCATCGGGGGAAGCGTATCCCGACGATCGGCCGGCGCCACGATCGAGTGGGGCCGATCCGCGCCGGAGTCGCCCGATCCCCACCCGCCCAATGGCCCCCGATCCCCCGCCCGCCCAATGGCGCCCAATCCTCGTCAAAAGTCGCGGTGATCGACATGGCGGGCCGCGAAACCGGCCTGGGAGCGTCAGAAGTTCGCCTCCGCCGACATCTGGCGAGCGGGCCCGAGTCGGGGTCGCCGAGAGAGACATTTGACGGCAGCGCGGGTTCGGGGAGCTCGGCGGCTCGGGGGGCCGATCTCTGTCAAAAGTCACGGTGGGCGACATGGCGGGCCGTGAAACCCGCCTGGGAGCGTCAGAGGTTCGCTGCCGCCGACATCTGGCGAGCAGGCCCGAGTCCGGGTCGCCGAGAGCGACATTTGACGGCAGCGCGGCCCTTGGGACGATGCAGCGCGACCCGCGGAAGCCTAGAGCGGCGCCTCGTTCGACGGGTCGTCGAGGACCATCCGCGTCTGATCGGCGCGGTAGGCGAGGAGCCGGCCGGCGAGGGCCGGATCGGACAGGGCCAGGATCTCGACCGCGAGAATCGCGGCGTTCTCGCCGTTGCCGATCGCGACGGTCGCCACTGGGATGCCGCGTGGCATCTGGACGATCGAGAGCAGCGAATCCAGGCCGCCGAGATGCTGCGTCGGGATCGGCACACCGATGACCGGCAGCGTCGTCTTGGCGGCGAGCATGCCGGGCAGGTGGGCCGCGCCGCCGGCGCCTGCCACGATGACCCGGATGCCACGGCCGGATGCCGACTCGGCGTAGCGGAAGAGGTGGTCGGGGCTGCGGTGGGCGGACACCACCCGGAGCTCGCAGGGCACCTCGAGCATCTCGAGCAGCGCCGTGGTCTTCTCGAGGATCGGGAAGTCGGAACGGCTGCCGCCGACGACGCCGACGAGCGGCCGGGCCGCCTCAGCCATGGGGAATCTCGCCGGTCGGGGGAGTCGCGTGCGGCGCAGAGGAAGGCGCGGCCGGGGAGGGCGCGGCGGGGGAAAGCTCGGCAGGCGTCGGCGCCCAGCTCAGGGCCGCGCGCGCCTGGCGGGCCTTCGCGAGTGCCTCATCCGGATCTCGCCCCAGGGCCGTCACGTGGCCCATCTTCCGCCGCTCGAAGACGTCGTGCTTGTCGTACAGGTGGACGTGGACGTCCGGGCTCCGCAGCGCGTCGGCGATCCCGAGGAGGGTCGCCGGCCGGCGCGACCCATCGCCGAGGACGTTGACCATCGCGGCAGCCGGCGCCCGCAGCGCGACGTCGCCCAGCGGCAGGCCGCAGATCGCGCGGACGTGCTGCTCGAACTGGCTCGTTACCGCGCCCTCGATCGTCCAGTGGCCGCTGTTGTGGACCCGCGGCGCGAGCTCGTTGACGACGAGCGTGCCATCCCCCATCAGGAACAGTTCGGCGGTCAGGACACCCACGAGGCCCATCCCGGTCGCGAGAAGCTCGCCGAGCTCCTCGGCCGCGTGGAGGATGTCATCGCCGCAGCCGCACGGGACCACGGACTCCAGGAGGATGCCCTCGTCGTGGACGTTGCGAACCGGCGGATAGGCGCGGCAGGTCCCGTCGGCGGCGCGGGCGACGATGACCGACAGCTCCGCCCGGAAATCGAGCTCGCGCTCGACCAGCATGGAGCCTTCGATCGGCTGGCTCGTGATGTGCGCCTCGAGCTCCGCCTCGGAGCCCAGCCGCCACTGGCTCCGGCCGTCGTAGCCGCCGATGTTCGCCTTGAGCCGCAGCGGAAAGCCGAGCTCCGAGGCGGCAGCCCGGACCTCATCCGCACTAGCGGCCGGGCGCCACGGCGCGACCGGGACGCCGTTGTTCTCGAGGAACCGCCGCTCGGCGAGACGATCCTGGGTGATCTTGAGCGGGTACGGACCCGGCCGGATCGGGCGGCCGCCATCGTCGATCGCCGAGACGAGGGGCGCCGAGACGTGCTCCAGCTCGTAGGTGACGACTGCCGATCCCGCCGCGACGCGATGCGCCGCGGCGACGTCGTCGTACGTGCCGACCTCCACTCGATCGGCGACCGCCGCTGCCGGACACGCCGGATCCGGATCGAGGACGGTGATCCGGTAACCCATCTGGCGCGCGGCGAGGCCGACCATCCGGCCGAGCTGGCCGCCACCGAGGATGCCGATCGTCGCCGGCGGGCTGATCGCCGGGGGCACGAACCCGAGGCGCCGGTAGACGCCCAGGATCCATGTCGTCTTCGAGTGCGTGTAGCGAAACCCGTCGACCGGTCCGCCTTTGGTGATACCGCGCTTGAGCTCCGTGTACTGACGCTTGAGCTCCGGATCGTTCCTGAGCGCATCCCGGAAGGCGATGTCCCGCGGGAAGTCGCCGCCCGTCGGCTGAACGTGGAGGTGGATCCGGAACCGCTCGCCATCGAGGTCATAGGAGCCCACCGGCATCGGCCGCGTCGGAGGCCACGGGTCGGGCCCGGGCTGGGGCTGGAATCCCAGCTCGTAGAGCATCGCCACGACGCCCGGAATATCGGCCGGATCGGTCTGGATCGAGAGGTCAACGATGCCCTTGCCGGGCAGGCCCGGGACCGCGGTGCTGCCGATGTGCTCGACCGCGAGATCGGGCCGGCGGGCAGCCACGAGCTCGGCGACGCGGCGGGCAACATCCTCGGTGCGAGGATCCCACTCGTGGACGACCGCGGTCTGCCGCTCGTACGGACCGATGGGCCGAGTCGCGGCAGGGGCGGACGACGAGGACGGTCCGTCCGGCCGATCGGGAGTGGGGGGCAGGGCAGGCTCGGTCACGGGGCGGAAGTGTAGGCGGCTCCCCAGCCCGAGCGGGATCGCCGAGGGAGTGCCAGCTCGGACGCGGTCCGGGGAGGCTCCAGACCCATCCGTACTATTGACGTACTACCGTGTACGTACGTATTGTCCCGCCCGATGCAACCCGGGATGTTCCCGGGTGGATACGGGGGTTGACCCACACGATGTCGCTTGTCACCGCACTTATCGCTCGGTTTCGCTCGGACGACGAAGGTCAGGGCCTCGCGGAGTACGCGCTGATCCTCGCCCTCATCGCCATCGTTGCCATCGTGGCTCTGCTCTTCCTGGGCACCGCGATCAGCAACATCCTTCACCAGGTCGGCACCAGCGTCTGACCGCTCACCGCGATCGGTGCCTCCCGATCGAACACACACCCCGTCGGCCCCGCCGGCGGGGTGTTTGATTCCTGGCCGGCCCTGTGAGCGGCGGTGTTGATTCCTAGGCCGACTGGCCGTCGGTCGGACCCGAGCGGCCAGCCCGGTACGTCCTCGCGGCGTCGGCGCGACTGTGCAGCCCCAGCTTCCGCAGGATTCGGCTCACGTGCGCTTCGACGGTGCGGACCGAGATCCCGAGCGTGATCGAGGCCTCGCGGTCAGTCTGGCCATCGGCGATGAGCCGAAGAACCTCCAGCTCGCGCTCCGAGAGCGAGTCGATGCCCGTCGACGCCGCGGCGCTCGACGCGTGGGACAGCTGGGCGATCGCTGCAGCCGCGAGTCGCCGCGGGATCGGCAGGTCGCCGTCGCGCGCGGCGCGCACGGAGCGGAGCAGGGCCTCAGGGGCGACGTCCTTCGTCAGGTAACCGGCGGCCCCGAGGCGGATGGCCTCGACGAGATCGCGGTGCGCGCCCGAGACCGTGAGGATCACCACCTGCACCGCCGGTGCGTCGCGGCTCAGCTCCCGAAGCACCTCCAGGCCGCTCATCCCGGGCAGGTCGATGTCCAGCAGGACGAGATCGGGATTGGTTGTTCGGGCGAGGTCCATGGCTTCCGGCCCCGTCGAGGCCTCGGCGACCACCTCGATGTCCGACGTGCTGATCGCCTGGCGCACCGCGGCTCGAACCAGGGGATGATCGTCGACGAGCAGCACCCGTGTGCGGACCACCGCGTCGGTCATGCGGCGCCCTGGGGCAGGGCTTGCTGCGGGAGTGGAATCGTGAGCACCACCCGTGTCCCGTCTGCGGGCCGACTCGTGACCATGAGCTCGCCACCGATCAGGGCCGCTCGCTCTCGCATCCCGCGAACGCCGAACGTCGAGCTCTCGATCGAGCTCGGGTCGAAGCCGCGGCCGTTGTCGACGATCGAGACCTCGACGGCGGTGTCGCCGACCTGCGCCGCCACTCGCACCATCGTCGCATCGGCGTGCCGCCGGACGTTCGTGAGCGCCTCGCGGAGGATCTGGATGATCTCGCCCGCGGCGGCATCGTCGAAGGCCCCGAGTGACCCGCTCGAGGTGACCTCGGCCCGGATCCCCGTTCGGTCCTCGAAGTCGCCGACCGTTCGCTGGATGGCATCGCCGAGGCTCAGCACCTGGGACTCGCCGCGCATCGAGGCCACGACCGAGCGCGCACTCCCGAGGGCCCGGTCCACGGATTCACCGAGCTCGACGACGATCGGCTGGGCGGCCTCGGGCAGCTCCGGCAGCTCCGCCAGGCGGGCGTGCTGGAGCTTGGCCAGCCACAGGTCCTGCGAGAGGCCGTCGTGGACCTCCCGGGCGAGGCGGGCGCTCGCCTCGAGCCCGGCACGCTCGACGTCCGCGCGGCGGTGGGCCTCGAGGAGGGCGTTCGCGACCCGCAGCGCCCGGACGTCGCCGCGGAACTGGGCTTCGATCCCGAGCAGGAGGATGATCGAGAACAGGGCCCGCAGCAGGTCGTCGATCGTCACGAGCGGTCGGTAGATCCCGGGGAACGTCGCCCAGTGAAGCTGGCTGAACGCGGCCACGACGAGCGCGATCGAGAGATAGCTGGCGTACCGCTGTCCCCGTTCTCGGAACAGCTCGCGGTAGAGCAGGGCACCGGTGAGATAGACAGCCCCGATGAACGCCTGCAGCAGCAGGCCCGGCGGCTCCATCCCGGGCACCGCCGTCGTATCGCCCTGGAGCGCCGCCAGGCCCCGGCTCCCGAGGAGGATCGGCAGGTGTGGCTCGATCGATTGCAGGAGGATGAAGAGGCCCAGCAGCGCGAGCAGCGGCCCGGCCTCGACGAGCCATGGCGGGATCCGCTGGGATCTGACGCGGCGAATCGTCGTCGCGGCCGCCAGGACGAGCAACAGGGCCGAGGTCAGGCGGGCGAGCGACCACGCGTAGAGCGGCCATTGCTGGGGCGCGTCGAGTGACAAGCCCAGCTGATCCTGGGTGCCAACGGCGGAAATGCCGACGATCAGCGCCCGGGTCGCGCACAGCACCACAAACGCCGCGCTCTCGTAGATCGCAGCGATATCCCGTTCGATTCGGTACCGGATCCAGGCCAGGACCGCCGCACCGGCGGCCGCAACCGCCGTGAGCGTGTTGAGCGTGACGTCGAGCGTCCCGTTGCTCACGGCGAACCGATTGCCCGGCACGAGGGCGACGATCGTGAGGATCGCCAGCATCACGGTCGCCGCGCCGAGCACGAGGTCGAAGGAGCGGCGCGCATCGACGGCGATCGGCTCGTCCCGGCGGGCGCCGGAACCGAGCTCGGAGTCCCCGGCGCGTATCGGCCTTACGGCGGCCCCGCCCTCCATCATTCGACTCTAGCAGCCTCGATCCCGGCTGAGCCGGGGCGCCTGCACCTGCGATGGCCCTTCGCTAGCCGACGAGCTTCGCGAAGAGGTCGTCCAGCGAGGCCTGGGGGTCCTCGGTCAGGCCGGTGTGGGACGGCGACGGCTGGATCATCGTGCTCGACGGGGAGACGAGCCAGTGGAACCGCTCGGGCCGGGCGAGCTTCGCGATCGGGCCCCCGTCGGGATCGCCCGCGACGATCCGGCGGATGCCCTCCAGGTGCGTGAGGACCGCGTCCGCGTCGATGTCCGGCGCCATCGCTCGGAGCGCGTCGAGCTTCCCCTCGCCGAGCTCGATCCGGGCGCCGAGGAACCGCCGCGGCCGGCATTGCAGGACGACGCCCACGTTGAGCTGCTCGCCGCGCTCGACGCGCGGCACCACCCGCAGGACGGCGTATTCGAACGGCTCAGGCGGCACGTCGGGCCTCCTCGACCGCCCCGACGAGCGTCTCGCGCGCCGCGACACGGCGACGGAGGTACCGGACGTACGCCTCGCGCTGCTCGGGCGGACCACCGACGATCGGGTGGAGCCCGAGCCACGCGTCCGGAATGCGCGCCACGAGATCTCGCAGGAGGTCCTCGGTCACCAGCGGCGCGAGCCGGTCATGGGCCTCCGAGATCGGGCCGGCGAACGGCAGCAGGACGTGATCGCCGATCGTTGCGAGCGGCCGGAGGGCATGGGCGTCGGGATCCCGCCAGGTGTGATGGATGAACAGCGACGCACCGTGGTCGATCAGGTAGGGCCGGCGATGCCAGACGAGCAGGTTCGGGTTGCGGGGTGATCGGTCGGTGTTCGTCACGAGCGAATCGAACCAGGCGACGGCGGCCGCGAACGCGGGATCCGGGCGGGCATCCGCGGCGGGGTTGTACGTCAGCGAGCCGGGCAGGAAATCGAGCCCGAGGTTGGTGCCGGGACTCCGGTCGAGGAGCTCCTTGACGGCCCAATCCGGCTCGTTCGGCCCGAGCGCCGGATCGATCTCGACGAGCACGATCTCCGGCACCGGCAGGCCGAGCGAGCGGCCGAGCTCGCCGGCGAGCAGCTCCGCGACGAGGGCCTTCGGCCCCTGCGCCGCGCCGTGGAACTTGACGACGTAGAGCCCGTCGTCATCGGCCTCGACGAGTCCCGGCAGCGAACCACCCTCGCGGAAGGGCGTGACGTAGCGGGTCGCGCGGACGTGCCGCAAGGCAGGAG